>ENA-UONZ01000167-UONZ01000167.1-human-gut-metagenome-genome-assembly--contig:-C93old-NODE-167-length-118017-cov-156.745783_pt1 | contig 118017 bp, 110 predicted proteins | sample MGYA00242468_ERZ724015 | MGnify/ENA metagenome assembly ERZ724015
GCCCTATCATCTTCATATGCCATCTTATTTTTTAGGGACATTTACTGAATATCCCAAAATAAGACGAAGAAGATTATTCTCTGTGTCACAGAAATGAAGAACGGATTTGTCAAAAATGAGGCTTAAAAAACAGTCCAAAATATATATAGAGATACCGCACCTAAAAGCCCCCCCTTACCCTTATTTTTTATTTTCGATATACTAGAAAACTATAAATGTTTATATTTAATTTTCCATTTGCTTTATTATTACCTTCCATAGCCTTTATAAATAAGAAAAAATAGCTTAAAAAAAATGACAAAAAAATATTTATGTACTCCAGTACATAAACCACATAAAGAACATTTAATTTAATTCTTTTTACAACTCAGATTAATTGCTACAAAAAATTAATAAATTGGAGTTGTTTTTTTATTTGTTATTCACAAACAAAAAGCTTTATCTTTGCACTACAATTTGAACCAAAAACGCTCTTTGGAAAGATGGTTTATGTACTTGTTTTTATGTACCTATTTTCTTAATATTTTGATTTTTAGGTAAATAAACACTATATAGTGGACGCCCTCCAGCTCCACAAATTGAAAAGTAAAGCCGCTGTTTTTCAGCGGCTTTACTTTTTGTGTATTTAAATACGTTCTCTTTTCAAAAAACGTTTTATAATATTTCAATCTCTTCTTTAGATAATCCGGTAGCTTGTGAAATGACCTCAATAGCCACACCTAATTTTTTCAAATTACGGGCACTTTCTTTTACTCCTTCTTTATGACCTTTTGCCAATCCTTTATTCAACCCCTCTTCAATACCTTCGGCTCTACCTTCAGCTCTACCCTCAGCTCTGCCCTCGGCCCTACCTTCGGCTTTGCCTTCAGCTCTTCCTTCTTCACGTTCGGTATTGATATTGTCACGAAGGATTACAATATTATCCAAGTGGCGGTAATACGCAGCAAGCTCATCCTTGGTCATGCTGTCCAGTTTCAACCTCTCACGGGCCTCTTCCAGACCGGGAGCTGTAGCTGTAGAAGGTATCTCCCCGGTATTCAAATAATAAATCCATTCTTCCAAAGGACTCCTGGCTACCTGATTGAAATCGTTTACTTTCAGGATATAATATTCGGGATATAACTGGCTCACCGCATCCACCTTGAATGTCTGCTTTTGGAAAGGGGTGAGTTCAAGAAGGTCATTGGTGTGGATACCTCTGAACTCCGCCTTTCCATGATAAACGAAATCGGTTCCATGTCCCAGAGAGAAATAGACGATATTAACGCTATAGACCTTGCGGACCTTGTCATAGCTTTCCCCTCTATTGATATACTCGGTCACCAATTTGGAAGTGCCGAACAGCATACGCTGGAAGTAGGCATATTCATTATTATTCTGTACCTCTATCAATACCAGCTCACCTTTGGAATTCTCGGCAAGCATGTCGACACGGTTATACTTGTCATACTCGTCCTCCTGATTGCTTTCGCTCTCAAGAAGCCGCCGGATAATGATCTTTTCACCCAATAACGTAGTGAGCAGACCTTCCAAGACACTGAAATTAGCCTTGTTCCTGAGCAGGCGTTTCATCGCCCAGTCAAAACGGATTATCTGATTTTCGTTGCTATTTGTCATTGTTTAATATATTGATTCTTACAAAGATAGGCAAAATACTTTAGATTACAAAAGAATGCAGGGAGATAATATAATCTTCATAAGCGACAGGTATACTGTTTTCTTCACTGCGTCTTGAAATTTTGTTTCTGCTTATCTTTTGCCGCACATTCCGGACAAAGCCCTTTCAGTACATAATTGATGCTGTTCAGCGTAAATCCTTCCGGTACTTGTACTACCGGTGTAGGGATATTCTGGAAGCAGAATGTCTTGTTGCAACTCTCGCAATGAAAATGAGTGTGCAGGTCGTTGACTTCGCAAGAGCAGCTTGCACTGCATACCGCATATTTGAAAGAACCTGTCCCGTCATCGATGCTGTGTATCAGGTGGTGAGAAAGGAAAAGGGTGATGGTGCGGAAGATAGAGGATTTGTCAACCGTATCCAGCATATTTTCCAAATCGAGTAAAGAGACGGAGCGTCCTGCCTTGAACATGGCCTGCAATACTAATATGCGTATGGCGGTGGGCTGTATCTCTCTCTTTGCCAACAAGGCTAAATAATCCTTTTCTTTCATATGCTTTTCCCTTTCTATTTTATCAGTTTCTGTACGCGGATGGCATTTACTATGGCGATAAGAGCCACGCCGACATCTGCAAAAACGGCTTCCCACAGGGTAGCCAGTCCGCCGGCGCCTAAAGCCAGTACCAATAGTTTAACTCCGAAAGCCAGCGAAATGTTCTGCCATACAATCCGGCGTGTCTGCTTGCCGGCACAAATGGCAGTAGCTACTTTTGAGGGCTGGTCGGTTTGTATTACGACATCGGCAGTCTCGATGGCTGCGTCGCTGCCCAGTCCGCCCATTGCGATACCTACATGGCTGAGGGCAAGGACGGGAGCATCGTTGATGCCGTCGCCTACAAAGGCTATCCGGTTGGCAGTGTTTCGTTTCAGTTCCTCTATGTGCTCTACTTTACCGTCGGGCAGCAGGTTGCCATACGCTCGCGCCACCCCTAACTTCTCTGCAAAGTTAGTGACAATTGCCTGCTTGTCTCCCGATAATATCTGAATATTATTGATATTTAAAGCTTTCAGCTCTTCTATGGCTGTACAGGCATCGTCTTTCAGTGTATCGGATAGCAGCAGATAACCTGCGTAGGCTGAACCTATGGCGCAGACTACCACCGTATCGGTGATTTCGGATAATTCCTGCGGGTATTCCACCTTATATTCGGACAATAAGCGGGTGTTTCCTGCCAAGACACGCTGTCCGTCTATCCTTGCTTCGAGTCCGCGGCCCGCAATTTCTGTAACTTCTGTTGCCGGAGACAAGAGTATATTCCTTTGCTTTGCATACCCGGTGATAGCTTTGGCTATGGGGTGTGTACTGTTTTGTTCCGCAGAAGCTATGACTTGAAGCAGCTTCTCTTCGGATATGCCTTGCGGGGTATGGCAAGACTGTACTTCAAACGTTCCTTTGGTCAGCGTGCCCGTCTTGTCGAAGACCACCGTATTGATTCTGGCAATGGCATCTAAGTAATTGCCGCCTTTAAACAGTATTCCCAGACGGGATGCGGCACCGATGCCGCCGAAATATCCCAAAGGAATGCTTACTACCAGGGCGCAGGGGCATGAGATAACCAGAAATACAAGTGCCCGATACATCCAGTCGTTAAAGATAAACGAAAACTGCGCGTTTGCCAATGAATAGAGGAAAGGGAGCAGCACGATCAATGCCGCCAGTCCGGTTACAATCGGCGTATAGACGCGGGCAAACTTGCGTATGAATAGTTCGGCCGGTGCTTTACGTTCGGACGCATTCTGTACCAGTTCCAGTATACGTGAGAGCGCGCTCTTCTCAAAAGGCCGTGTTACTTCCACCCTGATAACCTTATCCGTGGAAATCATTCCGGCAAGGACTTCCCCGCCTTTACGGATGGTGCGCGGTATGCTTTCGCCTGTGAGTGCGGAAGTGTTGAAGGCGGCAGCTTCATCCAGCATTTTTCCATCCAGCGGAACACGTTCTCCGGTTTTTACTTCGATGATGTCGCCCGTCTGTACGTGGCGGGGAGATGTGACAACGGCCTCATTGCCTTTGATGACCGTTGCCGTTTCCGGACGTACGTCAATCAGTGCGCTGATATTCCGCTTTGCCTTACTCACCGCCCTTTCCTGAAATAGCTCTCCCAGTGAGTAGAACAGCATTACGGCTACGCCTTCCGGATACTCCTTGATATAGAAAGCTCCTAATGTAGCGATGGACATCAGTGTGAATTCACTGAAAATGTCCTTTTGCAGGATGCTTTCCCACGCCTCTTTCAGTACGGGCAGGCCTACAGGCAGGTATGCCGCCAGGTACCAGGCAAACATAACAGTGTCATCTGCGAAGAATCCCATACCTGTAGCTTTCATGATGATTCCGCTGAAAAGCAGGGAGGCCGAAAGCAGGATTCTCCCGTATTCCTTTAAGAAACCGGTGTGTTCCGGTTGTTTGTCTGGCTGTGCGTTACCGTGTGCACAGCAACATGTACAATTATTGTTTCCCATATTATCTCTTGTTTTTGATACAAAGGTAGATAATAGGGAATGCAACCAGGTTGCAAAGTCGCTCTGTTGCGGGCAATGCTCAGATTTCCAGCATCTTTTTTTCTCTTTCCAAATCTTTTTCGTTGAACAAAGGAGAAGGAACGGAGCAGGTTTTGATATAATCGCCCGGCTGGCAGGTATAGTTATAATAAGGTATCTGTTCTTCCGTCAGCTCTTCTTTGGGGATGATAGTGCCTTTCAGTTCCAGGAAGTCGTCCATGCCGGTGCTGTCCGAGTGTTTGATAAACAGTATTCTTCGGGCTATCGGGTTGCGGTTGTAGTCGAGACAGAGGTAAAGCCCTTTGAGCATATGCGGAAAATCGTACATAGGCAGTTGCAGGTAGATTGTGAACAGTGCCATTTGCGGTGACTCCCGTTCATTGAATATGATGTAGGAGTTCTGGTGGTTGCTGAAAATACCTGTTCCGAAATGGGTGGTATTGTAGGCGCTCATGTGTACGACTTTCACATAGCCGTTGTTTTCGGATGTTGTAATAAGATAAGGCTCTACTTTCAGGGCATTGGTCGAAGAGGAAAGGCTGTAACTGATGTATATGCCGCTGTAGTTATATGCGTCTTGTACGGAACGGAGCATCTCTTCCGACAGCATGTCCAGAAACGGATTCTCTTTCTGTCCGGTGGCAACCGCAGGCTCCAGTGCATACAACTGTTCTTTTAACTCTTTCAGATTGCCGAGAAGGTGTTTTTTCGATACATTGTTCACTTGCGACAGGGCGTAGTCCAATGCTTCTTCTTCATTATTCCCTTTTTTAATGCATCCGATATAGGTAGGCAATACGCTTGAGTAGAGCGAGGACAGTACACTTGCCGCCATATTGGTATGGTCGGCTATCTCTTTCATCTTTACACCTTTGTTGCGCAGGTATTCAATGCGTCTGTATATTTCAGGCAGTTCGTTCATGTCGTTGTGATATAATGGCTCTTTATTCAAAATGTCTGCAAAGAAAGCCGTGGGATGTTATGCTTTCATTACATTAATATTGCATTAATGTTACATTATAAAATGTTGATTTCATGAATATTATTAATAATGGGAATTCATTTTTGCTGTTAAAATACCGCCTTACTTTTGCTGCCGGAATCAAAAACAAGATAGATGTCATGAATGCGATAATCGGTAAAAAAAACTCACAGTTTCCAATAAGAATTTATCTGATGCCTTATTCATTCTTTGGGCGGGTGGAGCTGCTTTGCTCTCTTATTCTTTGGTGTATGCATTGCGTAAACCATTTACAGCGGCTACGTTTGACGGACTCGATTTTTTCGGTATGGACTATAAGACTGCAACCAGCATTGTACAGATATCCGGCTATTTTATTTCCAAGCTGATAGGTATCAAGGTCATTTCCGAGTTGAAGAAGGAAAACCGCTTGAAGTTCATTATCCTGTCAGTGGCTGTTGCCGAACTTTCCCTTGTACTTTTCGGAGCGCTTCCGCAACCGTTCAATGTATTTGCCCTGTTTTTCAACGGGCTTTCCTTAGGGTGTATGTGGGGAGTGATTTTCAGTTTTCTGGAAGGGCGTCGTGTCACGGATTTACTGGCAAGTCTTATGGGGTTGAGCATCGCTATCAGTTCGGGAACCGCAAAGTCGATTGGACTTTTTGTGATGGATAATTTGCATATCAGTGAATTCTGGATGCCCGCTTTCATCGGTGCATTTGCTTTTCCGCTGTTGTCGTTTCTGGGATGGCTGATGACACGGATGCCGCAACCCACGCAAGAAGATAAAGAACTGCGAACGGAAAGGGTTGCCCTGGACAGTAAGGCACGTTTAAGTCTGTTCAAGAACTTTATGCCTGTGCTGGTAATGTTGTTCTTTGCCAATCTGTTCGTTACGGTATTGCAGGATATCAAGGAAGATTTTCTGGTGAAGATACTCGATGTCGATGCGGCGGGGCTCTCGTCATGGGCGTTTGCCAAGGTGGATGCAACGGTTACATTGATAATTCTGTGTATGTTCGGGCTGATGTCCGCAGTACGGAGCAACATAAAGGTGTTGTGTATGCTGTTGGGGCTGGTCACTTGCGGTACGGCTACGTTGAGTTTTCTGGCTTTCAATTATTCTGCTTTGCAATTGCAGCCCATGACATGGCTGTTCCTTCAAAGCTTGTCGCTCTACACGGTCTACCTTAGTTTCCAGACACTCTTTTTCGAGCGTTTCATCGCTTGTTTCAAGATAAAAGGGAATGTGGGCTTTTTCATTATTACACTGGATTTCATCGGTTATACGGGTACAGTGGTGGTGCTGATATTCAAGGAGTTCTTTAATCCTGCTGTCAACTGGCTGGACTTTTACAATCTGATGTCCGGTTATGTGGGTATGGCATGCAGTGTAGCTTTTATAGGTTCGGCAGTTTATCTGATACAGCGTTATCGTCGTGAGAAATATGCGGAAGTTTCCGGTGAAGAACTCGATACTCCCCACCCGGCAGGTGGTTTATCCGGTAAGCGTGTTGCATTGGAACTTCTTCCGGATATGGCAAAATAAACGGATAGAGAAATAACTCAAAGATATAAATTATGAAGAAAATTGAATGTATTATTATGGATTGGGCAGGTACGGCAGTCGATTACGGCTGTTTCGCTCCGGTTGCCGCTTTCATTGAGAGTTTTAATGCGATAGGCACTCCGGTAACGGCTGCTGAAACGCGTGCTCACATGGGACTGACCAAAGTAGAGGAAATACGCGCTTTGTTCAATATAGACCGCGTAAGAAACGAGTTTCAGGAGAAATACGGACGCCCGTATGCCGAGGAAGATATATTGGCGCGCTATGCAGACTTTCAGCGTGTGTTGTTTGCCTCTCTGGAAGATTATACAACACCTATTCCCGGTGTGGTTGAAACGATATCGGGATTGCGTGCGCAAGGAATTAAGATAGGCTCCACTACCGGCTATACCCGTGCGATGATGGATGTAGTGTTGCCGGCTGCCGCAGCCCGCGGATATGTGGTTGATAATTGTGTCACGCCCGACGGACTTCCCGCAGGACGGCCTGCTCCTTATATGATTTATAAGAATATGACGGAACTTGCCGTTCCTTCGGTGGACTGTGTTGTGAAGGTAGGCGACACGATTGCCGACATCAAAGAAGGAGTGAATGCCAAAGTGTGGACGGTGGGCGTAGTGCTTGGCAGTAACGAACTGGGTCTTACCCTGGATGAAGTGAATGCTTTGTCTGCTACCGAACTGGAGCTCCGCAAACAGGATGTCCGCAACCGTATGCTGGCTGCCGGAGCCCATTATACAGTAGACTCCATTGAAGAACTTCCTGCCGTAATAGATAATATTAATAACTTTAAACTATCAAGAATATGAAACCTTACATTTTATTGACTCCCGGACCTCTTACTACTTCCGAAACCGTAAAAGAAGCCATGCTCACCGATTGGTGTACATGGGATGCGGATTATAATGTGCATATCGTAGAGGAAATACGCAAATCCCTCGTTGCACTCGCTACAAAGCAAACCGATGAATATACTTCCGTTCTTCTGCAAGGCAGTGGAACCTATTGTGTGGAAGCCGTTATAGGAAGTACCGTTAAGCCGGGTGACAAACTGCTGATTTTGAGCAATGGAGCTTATGGTGACCGTATGGGAAATATCGCTGAGTATCACGGTATCAACTACGATATGCTGGCCTTTGACGAAACGGAGCAGGTGTCCGTCAGCTATGTAGACGATTATCTGGCACATAATGCGGAGATTACGCATGTATCGGTGGTACATTGCGAAACCACTACCGGCGTGCTGAACCCGTTGAAGGAGATAGCCCACATCGTAAAGATGCACGGAAAGAAGCTGATTGTAGATGCTATGAGCAGCTTTGGCGGAGTGCCTTTGGATGTAGAGGAACTGGGTATTGATTTTCTTATCAGCAGCGCCAATAAATGTATTCAGGGTGTACCGGGATTCGGTTTTATCATCGCCCGCAAGTCGGAACTGATGCGCTGCAAGGGTGTTTCCAAATCTCTTTCGCTCGATATTTACGATCAGTGGGAAACGATGGAAAAAGGACATGGAAAGTGGCGTTTCACATCACCTACCCATGTGGTGAGAGCCTTTAAACAGGCTATGGATGAATTGGCTGAAGAAGGAGGGGTAGAGGCACGTCATCAAAGATACTGTAAAAATCATGAAGTATTGGTAGAAGGTATGCGCTCACTCGGCTTCAAGACTCTGTTGCCTGATGCTATACAGTCTCCCGTCATAACTTCTTTCCTTTATCCGAATGCGGATTTTGATTTTAAATCGTTCTATGCACAGCTCAAGGAAAGGGGATTCGTGATTTATCCCGGCAAGATTTCGCAGGCGGATACATTCCGTATTGGCAATATCGGAGATGTGTATCCGGAGGATTTCAGCAAGTTGATAGAGGTAATCAAAGAATGTAAGTCTTGATGAACATTTCGGAAAAACTATGGTTTCTCGGGCATATATTGAGGTACTCTAAGTCATATTCTCAGAGTACCTCAGTTGTATCCTCAGGGTATTCCGATTGTTCCTTCAAGGTACTTCGGCCGTACACTTAGGCATTTCCCTGCCCGGAAAACGTTGTGGGGTACAACAATTATCGGGGGAGAATCGTTGTAGACGTAAGAAAAAATTATATCTTTGTTCGTAGTGTCAGGTATTCATGAAGATGTTGAATCCGATTACGAACTTAAATTTATCTTTATGAAACGATTCTTTCTTTTTGCCGCTGCGGCTGTGTGCATGGTGCTTGCGGGATGTAACGGGCATCGGGAAGATACCCTGTTTATTGCGCAGGTATCGGAACCAGTCGATACTGTTGTGCCTGTAGTGGAAGTGCCTTTCAGAGAGAAATTGCTGACGGCAGCCGATGTGACGCTTACCAAAGATTTGCTTTACGATACATATACGTTGGAAGATACCTATCCGTACAAGGATACCGTGCGTTCTTTCAAATGGGATGTAATCCGCAATTGTCTGGCTTATATAGAGAATATGCAGCGGGACAGTGTGAAGTGGGTGGTATTGCAGAATTATAAGAATCTGAATCGGGAAGCCCCTTTGGTGCGTAAGTTCGTGCGTAATGCCTATCGCCGTGTGGCGGATACGCTTGGGGTGGAGCGTTATCAGTCCGTTCCCTTGTACTTGCCGGGAGATACGTTGGTGCCCGAACGTTATGGCAGAGATGGGACGTTGGCTTACCTGCTGGGTGAGGAAGGCGGTTTCAGCCGTATTCTCCCCATTACGCTGGAGGATGAGTGGCTGGTTCCCCGCCGTTATTTGAAGCTGTTGGCAGACAGCACTGTCTTTAGGCATGTTATTTTCGTAGACCGTCTTGACCAGAATATCGCTACGTTGGAGCGCATGGATAAAGGTGAATGGAAAATCCGCAGCATGAATCCCGCAACGACAGGACGGCATGCACCGCCTTATGCACAGGAAACGCCGCTGGGCATGTATTTACTGCAACAGAAGAAATCGCGCATGGTCTTTCTGAAAGACGGCTCTGCGGCAACGGGCGGATATGCACCTTATGCCAGCCGTTTTACCAACGGAGCCTATATTCATGGAGTACCGGTGAATGTTCCGCGCACAGCCATGATTGAGTATAGCTGGTCGCTGGGTACTACGCCGCGTTCGCACATGTGTGTGCGAAATGCTACTTCACATGCTAAGTTTGTATTTGACTGGGCGCCGACGGAGCGTTCTTTAGTAGTTGTTATCGAATGATTACTTTCTTTTTAACTATCTGTATGATAGTCGTATGGGTGGAAAGTGCTAACTTTGCCGCCGGTATTTTTCAGGTCGGATAGTTATGTTGAGATTTTGCCTCTCCTTTTTATTTCTGTTTTTTCCCTGTTTCCTGTTTTTGGGAAACAGACCTGCTACCTGCATGACGGATAAGCCGGATGTTTCGTTGGCGGCAGAATCGGCAGCATGTGCCGATTTGTATCGTTCCATGCAATTGGAAGGGGTAGTGAGTTGGAAAGCTTTCCGCCAGGCAGTAACGGGCTATCATAAAATAGCAGGCCGTAAACGGGATGTACTGACTCTGATTGATTTTTCACGTCCTTCTACCGAGAAGCGTCTTTTCGTGTTCGATATGAAGCAGCGCAGGCTGCTTTTCTCATCGGTCGTCTCGCACGGAAAAAACAGCGGCGACAAGTATGCCACTTCATTTTCCAATGAATACGGATCTTATAAAAGTTCCCTGGGATTCTATCTGACAGAAACAACCTATCAAGGCAGGAACGGATATTCCCTCATCCTGAACGGATTGGAAAAAGGTATTAACGACCGTGCCCGCGAGCGTGCCATTGTGGTACATGGAGCTGCTTATGCCGATCCTTCGGTTGCAAGTAGGGGAGGGCGTTTGGGACGGAGTTTCGGCTGTCCGGCTGTTCCGCAAAAACTCAGCCGCCCTATTATCGACGCCATTAAAGGGGGAAGCGTGATGTATATCTATGCCGAGGCTCCTGACTATCTGGCTCACAGCTCCGTACTGAAGAAAACGATTGGGTTGTAAGCGACTGTTTATTCAGACAGAAGAACAAAAGAACATATTTCCTATCTTTTGTCCTTTTGTTCTTCTGTCTGAATAAACATGTCGAATCACTCACTCTCCGTATTCTTCGTATCTTTTGATATGTATCAATTTCCCTCAGCATTTCTTTTACTAATTTTGCGTCGAGTTTCGGGGATTAGATTGTATGGCAACATCAAGAGAAATGACGGAAGGACGGGCTCTTCCGCTCATATTTAATTTCACTTTGCCTTTATTGTTGGGTAATTTGCTGCAACAGACCTATTCGTTGGTGGATGCTGCAATTGTCGGTAAATTTTTGGGGATAAATGCACTGGCTTCTGTCGGCGCGAGTACATCAGTCATATTCCTGATACTCGGTTTCTGCAACGGATGTTGCGGAGGATTCGGCATTCCGGTGGCACAGAAGTTCGGAGCGAGGGATTATATTACAATGCGCCGTTATGTGGCGGTCAGCTTGCAATTGGCTGCGGTGATGTCGGTGGTGCTTGCTGTGGTTACAAGCATCTGTTGTGCAGATATTTTGCGCATGATGCGTACGCCGGACAATATCTTCACCGGAGCTTATTATTATTTGCTTGTAACTTTTATAGGCGTCCCCTGTACCTTCTTCTATAATTTGTTGTCCAGCATTATACGTGCTTTGGGTGATAGCAAGACACCGTTCTGGTTTCTGCTCTTTTCCACCGTCCTGAATATTCTGCTTGACTTGTTTTGCATCCTTGTTTTGGACTGGGGTGTGGCGGGAGCGGCAGTCGCTACTGTCTTTTCTCAAGGAGTATCGGCAGTGCTTTGCTACATCTATATGATGAAACGTTTTGAAATTCTGAGAACCACTCCTGCCGAACGTAAATTCGACAGTGCGCTGGCACGGACGCTGATGTATATCGGAGTGCCTATGGGATTGCAGTTTTCCATTACCGCTATCGGCAGTATTATGCTGCAGAGTGCCAACAATGCGTTGGGTACGGCATGTGTAGCGGCTTTTACGGCTGCCATGCGTATCAAGATGTTCTTTATGTGTCCCTTCGAGAGCTTGGGTATGGCGATGGCCACTTATAGCGGACAAAACTACGGTGCAGGCAAGCCCGAACGTATATGGCAGGGTGTCAAGGCAAGCGCGCTGATGATGATAGTCTACTGGGCGTTCACTTTTGCAGTGCTGATGGTTGGAGCCAAAACGTTTACTCTATTGTTTGTAGAGGCTTCGGAAGTGGAAATTCTGAAAGATGCGGAGCTTTTCCTGCATATATCTGTCTCTTTCTTCCCGATACTTGGTTTGCTTTGTATTTTGCGTTATACAATTCAGGGAGTAGGTTATACCAATTTGGCTATGCTTTCGGGTGTTTCCGAAATGATAGCCCGTATTCTGATCAGTTTGCTGGCAGTTCCGGCGTTCGGCTATATCGCTGTTTGCTTCGGTGACCCGACTGCCTGGATTTTTGCAGATTTATTCCTCATTCCCGCTTTTGTTTATGTCTACCGGCGCATACTGCGAATGAACAAAAATTAGTGTATCTTTGTATCGGTAGTTGGCAAGGTAATGACCGAACGTAAGATTATACATATTGATATGGACGCTTTCTATGCTTCCGTAGAACAGCGCGACAATCCGGAACTGCGTGGCAAACCCGTAGCGGTGGGGCATGCGGAAGAGCGTGGTGTGGTAGCTGCTGCTAGCTATGAAGCCCGTCGGTTCGGGGTGCGTTCGGCAATGTCGTCACAGAAGGCAAAACGGCTGTGTCCGCAGCTTATTTTTATTCCGGGACGTATGGACGTCTATAAATCGGTGTCCCGTCAAATTCATGAGATATTCCATGAATATACGGATGTCATAGAACCTATCTCTTTGGATGAGGCGTTTCTGGATGTGACGGAAAATAAACCGGGTATTCTTCTGGCTGTGGATATAGCCAGAGAAATCAAACGGAAAGTGCGCGAGCGGCTGAGTCTGGTGGCCTCTGCCGGAGTTTCCTACAATAAGTTTCTTGCCAAGATAGCATCCGATTACCGTAAACCCGACGGTTTGTGTACCATTCATCCCGACCAGGCTTTGGAATTTATAGCACATCTGCCGATAGAGAGTTTCTGGGGAGTGGGCCCGGTGACGGCAAGGAAGATGCATGTTTTGGGGATACATACCGGAGAGCAACTGCGTGCCTGTTCGCAAGCGATGCTGTTGCGCGAGTTTGGTAAGGTGGGGAACATCTATTATGATTTTGCGCGCGGGATAGATCTTCGTCCTGTAGAAGCGGTGCGCATTCGTAAGTCTGTGGGGTGTGAACATACTTTGGAGAAGGATATTAACCGGCGGTCGTCGGTCATTATTGAGTTGTATCATACTGCGGTGGAACTGGTTACCCGTCTGGAACATAAGAACTTCCGGGGGAATACGCTGACGTTGAAAATCAAGTTCCACGATTTCAGCCAGATTACCCGCAGCGTTACGCAGTCCAGGGAATTGACGGCACTCGATGTGATCCTGCCGTTGGCGAAACAACTGTTGAGGGAGGTTGATTACGAACATCATCCTATCCGTCTGATAGGCCTTTCCGTATCCAACCCTCGTGAAGAAAGTGATGAAAAAGGTGTTTGGGAACAGCTGAGTTTTGAATTTAGTGACTGGTAATTCGATGAATAAAAGACATGTTCCTGATATAAATAAATTCTTATTATTCGCTTAAGACCAAAAGAATGGTATCTTTGCAATGTAGAACGTAAAAATGTAATGCAATGGGTTGTCTGATGAATGTTTTATGGCTGGTGTTCGGCGGTATACTTACTGCCGTGGAGTATATGATTGCCAGTTTGCTGATGATGATTACAATCGTCGGCATTCCTTTCGGTATGCAAACAATGAAGATGGCGGGTCTTGCCCTGTGGCCTTTTGGCAAAGAGGTGCGCAACGGAGAGCGTTCGGGAGGCTGTCTGTACATACTGATGAATGTATTGTGGATTTTTCTGGGAGGAATATGGATTTGCCTTTCGCATTTGGGCTTCGGCGTATTGCTGTGTATCACCGTCATCGGTATTCCTTTCGGGATGCAGCATTTTAAACTTGCCGCTTTGGCGTTGGCACCTTTCGGAAAAGATATTGTGGAATCATAACATCCTATTATCCCGTATAGGCAGGAGGCTTGTAAAAGAAGAGGGCAGGAAATGAAAATTTCCCGCCCCCGTTCATTTTATTTAAAGGTGTAATTTACATGGTCATGGCAGCTTGCTTTGCAAGCAGTTTTTGCAGTTTGCCGTTTAAAGTTTGGCACATAGTTCCGTTACCCATTGCCTGATAGCGTTTGATGCGGTACTGTAACATAAAAATTTCATTTTCATTCTTTTTCATAATCGTCTTCTTTTTTTGCTTTCCGCGTTTCGGAAAGCGGTTGAACATCTTTTATTGTTTTCTCTCTTATTAACGCTGCAAAGATACAAAATGTTTATGAGAAATATGTTTTATAACATAGAAATCTGCATTTTTTCCTTCATTTTCTTGAAAAATACCTTGTTTTGCCATCTGCGTATTACAAATATATTGCATATCTTTGTGTCATACAACCTTAATAACTACGTATATCATGAGACACTCTACTTTACTTTCCGGAATAATCTGTATGTTATGTCTGCTGGCTGCTTGCGGTGACTCTCATTTCATGACGGATGCTTCTTACCGTTCGCGTGTGGAGCGAGACTTCCAACAGAAAAAAGCTTTGATGCCGCAAGGAGACTTGTTTGCCATATTCGATACCTCTCTCAGTGATTATGAGCGTGAGGCGCTGGAATTTCTTTATGCCTATATGCCTTTGGCGGATATTGCGGATTATTCAGGGGAGTTTCATCTGATGAATGTGCGCGCTTCCCGGCAGGCTGCCGATGAAATGCCGTGGGGAAAGCGTATTCCCGAAGATATATTCCGGCATTTTGTTCTTCCGGTGCGGGTGAACAATGAGCATTTGGACAGCGCGCGTGTCGTATTCTACAAGGAGTTGAAGGACCGGGTAAAAACGCTTTCCCTGCAGGATGCCATTCTGGAGGTGAACCACTGGTGTCATGAAAAAGCCATTTATACACCTTCCGATGCCCGTACAAGTTCACCGCTGGCAACGGTGCGTACCGCTTACGGCCGTTGTGGCGAGGAATCCACATTTCTGGTTGCCGCTCTCCGTTCGGTGGGCATTCCGGCGCGACAGGTATATACTCCCCGTTGGGCACATACCGATGACAACCATGCGTGGGTAGAGGCATGGGCAGACGGAAAATGGTATTTTCTGGGAGCTTGCGAACCCGAACCGGTACTTAATCTCGGTTGGTTCAACGCGCCCGCAAGCCGGGGAATGCTGATGCATACAAAAGTATTCGGGCGCTATGAGGGAGCGGAAGAGGTAATGTCCGTTACCCCTACCTATACTGAAATCAATGTGATTGGCAACTACGCGCCTACTGCAAAGGCTTCCGTAACCGTAGTGGATGCCGGCGGTGTTCCTGTGGACAGTGCTTGTGTGGAATTCAAGCTATACAATTATGCAGAATTTTATACGGTAGCCACCAAATACACCTCTGCCGGCGGTATTTGCGGGCTGACGGCCGGTAAAGGGGATATGTTGGTGTGGGCATCGAAAGACGGACATTTCGGCTTTGCCAGACTTTCTTTCGGCAAACAGTCGGAACTGACGGTGAAACTTGATAAAAAGGAAGGTGACGCATTTGCCATAGATATGGACATCGTACCGCCGTCGGAAACAGCCAATCTGCCTGAGGTAACCCCGGAACAGCGTGCGGAGAACGACAGAAGGCTGGCGCAGGAAGATTCTATCCGCAATGCCTATACGGCAACGTTTATGACGGAGGATGCGGCGCGTGCTTTTGCCCGCCGGTACAAGTTGGATGAGGATGCGGTTGCCGGAATATTGGTAGCTTCCCGCGGCAACCACAAGGTTATCTGCGATTTCATGACCCGCCTTCGTTCCGAAAAGTCGAAGAAGGGCGGTATCGACCTGCTGCAACGGATTTCGGCAAAAGACCTTCGGGATGTCAGGCTGGAAGTACTGATAGACCATATGTTGTCCAATGTACGCACCGATGCGGAGTATTTCCGCAAGTATGTACGCAATCCGCGCGTAAGTAATGAAATGCTGACTCCGTACAAGGCTTTCTTCAGGAAGGTGGTTTCAAAGGAAGATGCGGAGGCTTATGTAGCGCAACCGATGAAACTGGTGGAGTGGGTAGCAGGGAATATCCGCGTGGATAAGCATTGCAATTTGGGCGGTGACCCCATATCTCCCGAAGGTGTGTGGAGGACACGGTTGGCAGATGCACACAGCCGCGATATTTTCTTTGTATCCATGGCGCGCAGCATGGGCATACCTGCACGTATAGACGAGGTGACGGGCAAGGTGCAACTGATGAAAGAAGAGAGTGCGCTGGATGTGGATTTGGACTGTAAGGATACTGTATTTATGGAGGAACTTGTTCCGCAGAAAGGCCGGCTGGTTGCTGAATATTCGCCTGTCAAGTCTTTGGACGATCCTAAATATTACTCTCATTTCACCCTTTCGAAAGTGACTCCGCAAGGCAGGTTGCAACTACTGTCTTACGATGAGGGTGATCTCGATATGGGCAGCGGCACTACCTGGAGCAGTTTGTTGAAGAAAGGTACGGTGCTGGATGCCGGCGATTACCTCTTGGTAACCGGAACCCGCCTGGCAAGCGGAGGTGTGCTTTCCCGCCTCACGGAATTCAGTATCAATCCCGGACAGACCACCCGGCTTGAGTTGGTGATGCGCGAGAGTAAGGATGAGGTGCAGGTGATAGGCAGCTTCAATTCGGAATCTCTCTTTACCCCGCTTCAGGCGGAGAATTCTGAGGAAAGCCTGTTGGAGGCCTGCGGCCGGGGATATTTTGTCGTTGGAATCTTGGGAGTCAATCAGGAACCTACCAATCATGCGCTGCGTGACATTGCTGCTTTCAAGCCCGGTTTGGAGAAGTGGGGACGCAAGATGGTACTGCTTTTCCCGAATGAGGCTCAATATAAGAAATTCCGTCCGGATGAATTTCCGGGCTTGCCGTCTACCATTATCTACGGTATAGATACGAACGGTATTGCAGCGCAGATTGCAGAAGCCATGAAATTAAGACATAAGGAAACTCTGCCGGTATTTATCATTGCTGATACATTCAACCGGGTGGTGTTTGTTTCGCAAGGCTATACGATAGGCTTGGGAGAACAGTTGATGAAAACGGTAGAAGGACTGTAACGTGGGTTATATTCTATCCGGATTCTGGTACTATCTCATTCGGTTATTTGGGCGATTGTGGCTTTTACTCTTTCTTGGGTTGTCACATTCCGCTCAAATTCATTGATTTGTACGGTTGCCCCCATCGGTACCCGTTCTTTGCGGTATTGCATACGGCTCGCTACGGTTTCCCTTGCAGAGAAATGAAATTCGTGGATACCCGTTTCACGGGCAATCCGTGCGATGTTGTTCTCATTTACTCCGCAACCGGCGAGTAAGGTAATGCGTCCTGCTGCCTGCAACTGGAGTTCTTTCAATAGAGGAATGCCCGCTTCGGCGGTGGGTTGCTGACCGGAAGTCAGGATACGGTCACATCCGAGGCTGATAATATCTTCCAACGCCTTTTGCGGATTGCGGCAAACATCGAAAGCCCGGTGAAAAGTTACCGATATGTCTTGGGTAGCTTCCATAAACTGCTTCATTAGAGGAATATCCACTTCTCCATCTGCCGTCAGACAGCCTAAAACAATACCGTCTGCCCCTAAACGGCGGGCATTGTCTATGTCCTTTAGCATGATACGTTGCTCGATAGGGGAATACAGGAAATCACCGCTGCGGGGGCGGATGATGACGTGCAACCTGGTGTTTTGCAAGACTTCTCTCGCTATGACAATATCACCGTAGGAAGGGGTTGTTCCCCCTTCGGGTATCCCGGCGCATAATTCTACCCGATTGGCTCCGCCGGCTTGGGCGGCGATGCAACTCTCTACGGAGTTTGCGCAGACTTCAAATAAATACTCCTTCATGGCTTTGTTTTTTGCATTATACCGGCAAAAATAAGAAAACTCCGCAAACTCCGGAACAATATAAAATAAAAAAAGGAGCGAAAGTCCGATACCAACGCTCCTCTTATGGTTTTGATTCTCTTGTTTACTTAGCGTAGCTTACTGCGCGCGTTTCGCGGATAACAGTAATCTTTACCTGTCCTGGATAGGTCATTTCATCCTGTATCTTCTTGGCTATTTCGCCGGAAAGGTTTTCCGTTGCCTTATCGTCAATCTTGTCTGCACCGACGATTACGCGTAACTCGCGTCCTGCCTGGATAGCATATGTCTTCGTTACGCCAGGATAGGACATAGCCAGCTGTTCGAGGTCGTTCAAGCGTTTGATGTAAGCCTCTACGATTTCGCGGCGTGCTCCCGGACGTGCTCCGGAGATGGCATCGCATACTTGTACGATGGGAGCCAGCAGGCTGGTCATCTCCACTTCGTCATGGTGAGCGCCGATGGCATTGCAGATATCCGGTTTTTCCTTGAATTTCTCCGCCAGTTTCATACCGTAGAGTGCGTGCGGCAATTCCGGTTCTTCATCGGGCACTTTACCGATGTCGTGCAGCAATCCGGCACGTTTTGCCTTCTTGGGATTCAAACCAAGTTCGGATGCCATCACAGCACAGAGATTGGCTGTTTCGCGGGCATGTTGCAACAGGTTCTGACCGTAGGAAGAACGGTATTTCATCTTACCGATGATACGGATAAGTTCGGGATGCAGGCCATGGATACCCAGGTCTATGGTGGTGCGTTTACCGGTTTCGATGATTTCTTCTTCCACTTGCTTGCGTACTTTGGCTACTACTTCCTCGATACGTGCCGGGTGGATACGTCCGTCTGTTACCAGCTGGTGCAGCGCCAGGCGGGCAATTTCGCGGCGAACAGGGTCGAAAGCTGATAATACGATAGCTTCCGGAGTGTCATCCACAACGATTTCCACACCGGTAGCTGCTTCCAGCGCACGGATATTACGTCCCTCACGACCAATGATACGTCCTTTGATTTCGTCCGATTCGATGTGGAATACAGTAACGGAATTTTCAATGGCGGTTTCTGTTGCCACACGCTGGATAGACTGTATGACGATACGTTTGGCTTCTTTACTTGCTGTCAGTTTGGCATCATCCATAATATCATTGATATAGGATTGCGCCTGTGTCTTGGCTTCTTCCTTCAAGGATTCTACCATACGCTCTTTGGCCTCTTCGGCAGAAAGTCCTGAGATGGCTTCCAGTTTTTCGATTTCCTGGCGTTGCATGTGTTCCAGTTCCTCTTTCTTCTTGTCAACGATGGCCAATTGGGCTTCCAGGTTCTCTTTTACCGCTTCTGCTTCCAGTTTTTTGCGTTGGATTTCCTCCTGGCGTTGGTTCAGCACCAGTTCGCGTTGTTTCAACTTGTTTTCCGCTTGCTGTATCTTTTGGTTACGGAGCGATACTTCTTTCTCCAAATCGGCTTTCTTGTTCAGGAATTTTTCCTTTACTTCCAGCAACTTGTTCTTTTTAATCACTTCTGCTTCGGTCTCGGCTTCTTTGAGGATGCTGTCGTATTTGGACTTCAATCCATGCTTGAAGAACATGTACGAAGCAAATCCGCCAACGATGAAACAGGCAATGGATACTACTATTGTAACTACTGTCATTTTATTAATTTGTTTTTTAAAGTATATAAATAAAAAACACTGCATAAAAGCCTGTCCGTTGCAGGACAAAACTTTTGTACAGTGCGCGATGTTATTTCTTTCATAAAAAATGGACAGAAAATCGTTTTCTTATTCTTCCTTGAAATAAGCTTCCAATACTTCCGTCAGTTCCTTTATCTTGGCTGTATAGGGCTCAGTATCATTACGGTCTTTCAACTGAAGGGTCTCCAAAGCAAATTGATAAGCCACCATGGCTATAATCCTCTCTGAAGAGATGTTCTGATAATGCTCCCGATACGCATTAATCCGGATATTTACCTGCTTGGCAGCTTCCCTTACTATTTCCTCATCCTCGCGGTTGATGGTGAGGGGATAGGCTGCTCCTGCCATTTGCAGGTTTATCTTTATCTTATCGTTCATACATCCTCTTTCTTTTATTCATTCAACAAAGCGATGCATTTATCGACTTCACGCACTAATTTGGACAATCGCAGTTTCGTCTCTTTTACGTCACTGCCGTTAAGGCTGATTGTCGTAGCTGTTTTTAGGTTCGTGTAGTTGTTTTCCAGTCCTTTGTAATCGGCACGTATTTTCCCGCATTCTTCTTCTTTAGCTTGTAGAAGTTGCTTAAGTTCAGCATTTTCGCGTTTTAATTCATCATGCAGATAGATTAAATGCCGCAGTCTGGCTTCAAAAGTACTTAATAGCTTCTTTTCTTCGTCTGTCATTACTACACCAAAATTGTACACAAAAATACAATTAACTTGGAGATTACAAAAGCTTTTCAAGGAAAAATGTTCTGTATGCGTTAAAATAAGGGGAAAACAGGACTGTTATTAATTTATTTCATGCTGAAATTTTCTCGTCCGACAGCCGTTTCTCTTTCGTCCAACAACTGTCGGACGAAAGAGAAACGGCTGTCGGACGAGAAGTAAACAACTGTCGGACGATTAGATTTTGGCAGGGTTGGCATTAGTCCGTAGTTGTACGGGTAATTGCTTCTTCTATCATTTGGGATAAGTTTGTGTATATGGTTGTTGAAATGTATATAAAATTTATATAATTTGGTTTATAAAATAAACTTGTTATCTTTGTATCGGAGTTCGAACCCGGAGTTGTAATAATGTGTAATAAAAAACTGGATAAGACTATGGAAGATAGGAAATTGAATGAGAAAGAAAGCTTGGAGCTTATCACTCAAATGATTCGGAACACACGTTGGAATCTGGATGCCGGTAGTGGAAATATGTTTTTATTGTGGGGGTATGTTTGTGTGTTGCTGACTCTGGTTGTTTGGGCCGGGGTTGGTCTGACGCAAAATTTTGCATGGATGTGGGGCTTTTGGGGAATTCCCGTTGTGGGCTACCTGCTGAGTTACATTTTTATGCGGAAAAAGGACAAGCCGGTGAGTTTGTATATAGATAAAGTATTGAATGAGATGTGGCAGTTTATGGGAATCGTCTGTCTGGCGGTTGCGTTGATGGCCGCATACTTCCATGCTTTCGAAGTAATATTGCCTTTGTGTGCCATATTGCTTTCGTTGGGCAGTATCTTTACGGGGGTTCTCATTCGTTATACCCGGTTTTCGGGCTTGTCGAGCATGGGCGTTCTGTTGGGCTTGAGAATGTTGTTTGAAGTTTGGGATAAGTCCTCTTTTTTGCAGATATTGCCGGAGTTTGTTCTGGTGGTCATACTCGCAATGATAATACCGGGACATATTTTGAACTATAAAGCGAAGAAGGAAAACAAAAATAAGAGTAAGTGATATGTTTAAGGAATTAAACCCTTTGCTTCACAGTGAACTGAGGCTTGCCGTAATGTCGTTGCTCATCAGTGTTGAAGAAGCGGATTTTGTATACATCCGCCAGCAGACCGGTGCAACGGCCGGCAATCTTAGTGTGCAACTGGATAAACTTGCCAAAGCGGGGTATATAGTTGTTACCAAGACTTTTAAGGGGAAGATGCCCTGCACGCTTTGCAAGATTACTCCGCAGGGAATAGATGCTTTTGAGGAATATGTGGAGGCGTTGAAATCGTATATAATGAAGTAGGGATGTGAACCCGTTAGTTAAGAGTCTGTTTAAATTCTCTTCAAGAAATGTTTCGGACAGAATTTAAACAGACTCCGGAATAAAAATAAGAAAATATGAAAATTTTGGTTACTTATGCCGTTCAAGGCGAATTTACGGAATTGAAATTTCCCGGTTTGATAGGGGAGGAAGAAGTGCAGGTGGGTTATCTTCGCACCGGAATAGGAAAGGTGAAATCTGCTTTTTACCTTACGGAAGCGATTAATCGTGCGCAGCCCGATTTGGTTGTCAATGTAGGTACGGCAGGAACTGTCCGCCATCAGGTGGGGGATATTTTTGTATGCCGTCATTTTGTAGACCGTGATATGCAGCGGCTGAAAGGGTTTGATATGGAATGCGAGATAGACTCGGCGGAACTGTTGGCGCAAAAAGGATATTGCCTGCATTGGCAGCGAGAAGGAGTGTGCAATACGGGTGATACTTTCCTGACGGAACTGTCGGATGTAAAAGGCGATGTGGTGGATATGGAGGCTTATGCCCAGGCATGGGTGTGCCGTACCAAGAACACGCCGTTCATCGCCGTGAAGTATGTGACGGACATTATCGGGCAGAATTCGGTGAAACACTGGGAAGATAAACTGGCGGATGCCCGTAAAGGACTGGGAGCGTTTTTCGAATCTATTTCAGTGTTTTGAAAGAGAGGATGTGGTAGCTTGTTCCTGCTGCAATCAGCAACAACACTGCCTTTAGCCACCAATAGGGGACTATGAAAAAGATACAGTTGAGGATGGTTATCCATATCAGCGAGACTGAGATGATTTTGGCTCTTAGCGGGATGGCTTTATTTTCACGGAAGTTACGGATGTAGCTTCCCAGGTATTTATGGTGCAGCAGCCGGTTGTAAAGGCGGGGAGAACTGCGTACATAAAGGGCGGCTGTGAGTAGCAGAAACGGAGTAGTAGGCAGTAACGGCAGGAAAATGCCGATGATGCCGAGTGCCAGAGAAAGTGTACCGAACAGAATATAAAGGACTTTCATGTCGCAAAAATACATAAAAAGATGAATAATAAAATTGTTTGGGGTTGTTTATTGTTCATATGTACAGGGAAATATGTTTTCTGCCTGCAACCGGAATCTTTGTGGACATCAGGCAGCCGCACAGTGCCGTAGTGCTCACTGTATGTATGAATAAGCGTCAATCTCGTGTGTAAATTCCAAGTTTTTTGTACTTTTGCTGCCGCATCGAGGTGACATTAGATGCACGGTTCTATAAAATGATATTTTAACCAGCGTATTAACAGTATGTACACAGTCATTAAACGAATGGAGGTTTCGGCTGCACACAGTCTGAATCTTTCTTATCAGAGTAAATGTGAGAATCTGCATGGTCACAATTGGATAATCACAGTCTATTGCCGTGCCAAAGAACTGAATGCCGACGGAATGGTGGTTGATTTCAGCCACATCAAACAGGCGGTGAAAGAAAAACTGGATCACCGGAACATCAATGAAGTCCTTCCCTTTAATCCGACAGCCGAGAATATGGCATGCTGGATATGCAGCCAGATACCTGCCTGCTTTAAAGTGGAAGTGCAGGAATCCGAGTCGAATATAGCCATCTATGAGGAGGATTGACAGGAGCGCTTATGAGGAAGATTAACGAAATATTTTACAGCTTGCAAGGAGAGGGCTTTCATACGGGTACTCCGGCTGTTTTTGTGCGTTTCTCCGGTTGCAACCTGAAATGTTCTTTTTGCGATACACAGCACGAAGAGGGTGTGTTGATGTCCGATGAGGAAATTTTGGCGGAAGTGGGGAAATATCCTGCGGTGACGGTGATACTGACGGGCGGAGAGCCTTCGCTCTGGATTGACCGTGAATTTGTGGACTGCCTGCACCGGATGGGGAAGTATGTCTGTATCGAAACGAACGGTACGCATTTCTTGCCGGATAATATAGACTGGGTGACTTGCTCGCCCAAGCAAGGTGCAAAATTGTGCATTTCCCGTATGGATGAGGTGAAGGTAGTGTACGAAGGACAGGATATTGCCGTATATGAATCGCTTCCTGCCGGACACTTTTTCCTGCAACCCTGTTCTTGCAGCAATACTGCGGAAACTGTGGCTTGCGTGATGCAGCATCCGAAATGGCGGCTGAGCTTGCAGACGCACAAGCTGATAGAAATAAAATAAGACCTTGTAATTTTTTAAATTTACAAGGTCTTATCATTGCACGGGAGGAGAGGCTCGAACTCCCGACACCCGGTTTTGGAGACCGGTGCTCTACCAACTGAGCTACTCCCGTGTTTGCGGCTGCAAAGGTAATGGAAACTTTCAAATCTGCAAGTTCTTTGTTGCTTTATTTTCTTAAAAAAATGGCTTATAACATTTGTAAGTCCTGATACATAATGCGATAGGCTGCCGCTTTTTTTTCTAAAGCCAGCGGATAAGCTCTTGATGAAGAGGGCATGCGGTAGAGCCGCATAGGGCGGTCTGCGAAAATGAATTCCGTAAAATCCCCGACTTTAGGTTCTTGCAATGAGAACAGCGCACAGAGCGTGTCGGTAGCTTTTTGTCCCGTAGTGACAATCGCTTTGCACTGTGGCAGTTGTTGCAATAATGCGGATATGTCGGTAGGCCGGACCACTTCGAGGTACTTATCGGATGCATTGTCTTGCAACCGCCTTACGGCAGTGGCCGTATCGAACAGGGCTATCCCTTTTTCGTTCAGGAAATCGATGATACGCTCCTTGCGGAAAGCTTTTTGGGATTTGTCGGCAAAATGGTCTTTGTCATTGAAGAATAAAAGACCTGCAATACGCCACATGTCATTATTCCAGTTCGGGTAGTAAAACTCCATGGACCAGCGTTTTCTTTGCGGCGGGAAACTCCCCAGCATCAGCAAACGTGCATTGCCGGGAAGGAAAGGTTCTAAAGGATGCTGTTCTATTTCCATAAGGTTGATTTTGCTTATACATTAGCGGATGATAAGGCAAAGTTAATCAAAAATAGTTTTTCAGCAGCTTTCAAGTCCCAGATTACTCATTTTTTCCGTAATCTGGAAAGGAAAGTCCGGATATTCGTACAAGCTGAACCGGGGTTCGGTTTTTCCTTCCGTATAGTTCCAGATGGAAGCATAGTCTTCCGTGTCTTCTCCCATGGCTTGCAGTTGTCGCAGATAGGCGGCTATGGATTTGCTTTCGACAATGTATACTGCTCCGATGCTGTCTATGATAGGACTATGGCGACGTGTACCGTCGTGTTCGAAACGAAGTATACGCTTTCCTTCCGGAGTGATTCCTACCATTTTGAAAGTCATGCTTTTGCCGATGGCAGGCAGGTTCAGCACATTCCGGTCTGTGGCGAGGAACGGCAGGCGATGTGCTTTCGTAAAACGGCGGATACAGGCGGCAGGGTCGTGTGTCCGTTCCAACAGTACGGAGAGGTTATGGGCATCTTCTTTGGTAAGTTTTCCGAATGCTTTTTCTTCCTTCTCTTCCTGTATGGAGCGGCTGTTTGGAGTGAAAACGGCATTATTTTCTTCAAATCCTTTCACCGAGAATGTGTAGTAACAGATTATGCCCAGTTTATTTAATACCTGTCGCAGGCGTGCAGTGTGCCCCCGGCGGGATGCAGCTACATTATACACCAGTTGGTTGGTGATGAGCCATCCTGCCGAGAGCAGTTTGCGAATGCCTTCCTCTGCTTCGGGAGTAACTTCCAGCGGGGTTTGGAAATGTGTCTGGATGATAAACTGACGTATGCCGACCGTGGATGCCTTTTCCTTGAATTCACGCAATATGTCCACTAATTCGTCATTGATGCGCATCGGTAGATAGGCGGGCAGGCGCGAACCGAGGCGGATGCGTTGCAATTCGGCGTATTTTTCACCTTCCGGGCGTTCCTGGTTGGCTTTTCGCTTGCGCACCGCCATACGGTAAACGGCGTCCAATATGTTGCGCAAGGTTTTGTTCTGGCTCATAAGGGCATCGCCGCCGGTAATGAGGATGTCACGCAATTGCGTGTCTTCTTCGAAATAGGTCATTAGGCGGCGCAATTTCTTGTCCCAGCTTTCTTTGGGATGCAGTTCTTCAAATTCAAAGTTGAGGCGTTTGCTTTGGAAATCGTACATACGCTGGCAGGAAGCGCAAAGTCCGCCGCAGGCTCTCCCCATGGTATCGGGGATAAGAATGGCCACCTCAGGATAGCGTCTGTGGATATTGTGACCGTCGGGCAATAACCAGCCTGCAGCGTTCGGCTTGCCGGCTTCTACAATGTCTTCGCGTTCCCAGGCGCGGATTTGTCCGTAGGTCTCCACCAATTGGGGCGAGTAGAGGATATAGCTGCGTAAAGAGTTGTCGTTATAGCCGCTTCCGGTACAGTTCAATAAGGAAAGGTAGTAGGGGGTGGCGAAGAACGGCATGCCTTTTTTACGTGCACGCGACAATAAATACATGGTTTCCACGGAAAGTGAATTGCCCAGGAAGCGGTTCAGTTCCGTGGGGCTTTTCACTGCCATTGCAAGGTGGAAGCGGAAATCGTTCCACCATTCGCTGACGAGCCGGAATTTTTCTTCATAGCTGATGCCTTCTGCAAAATGAAAGCGTGAAGCAGAATTCTTACGGTTTTCTATTTTCTGTATGAGGGCATGCAGGATACGTTCTTTGTTGTATGCCCGGAGTTGTTGCACATCCTCATCCAGTCCGGAAAGCCACCGTTCACTCCAGGCTTTTACGCGTTGGAAGCCGGGTAGGGGATGTTCGGGGTGTTGCAGACGTTTGAATTGTCGGAATAAATCAATGAAAAGGTCAGTTTCGAGGTATTCTTCCAATTTGCCGGTGAGGAAATCATAGAGTAAGGAGAGGGTTGAAACAGGTAGTTGCTTGTCCGTTGAGAGCTCATGTACTTTTTGTCCGTCATAATCAATCAGAAGTCGAATCAGCTTGCCGGCCTCACTTTCCGCTTGGGGATGTCCCGCCATATACTCCGACAGATGTGTTTTGAAAGTTTGTGCATCTCCGCTTCGGGCGGCGATGCCGGTCAGTTCGGGGAGTTCGTGCCGGTAAAGTTGTTTCAGTTGTGAGGGAGTGAGTGCAAGCATTTTCTTTTGTTTCATACGCAATTCTTTTTTAGAGATTAATAATCGGTGATTGGCGCAGGATGCGCTTTCAATATTCCGTGAGGGGAAAAACGGTCTGATAAATATAACAAAAAAAGGCGGGGTATAAAAACCTCGCCTTTCGTCTTATGAAATATTTTAGATTTCTTTTTGTTTTGCTAACAAACGCTTTTCTTCCTATTTGTCAAAACTTTAGCTTATGCTTTTTCTTGTTCGTCACCTTTCTTTTTCGGTTCTTTCTTTGCCAGCATGACTATGTTGTATACATACTCTGTCATCCATTGTTCCGAGTATCCCAACCGCTCTTTGTATTGGCGGACTGTCATAGCGGTCTTGTGCACATCGTCCTTTTTCCACACGGTCTTGGTGCAAACCTCATGTACTGTTTTTTCGGTCATGCTGCGTAATGCGCCTTTGAAGATGGAAGGCATACGGAATTTCCATTGCATCAAGTTGCCCATTAACATCATCAGGTCGTTGGAGAATCCCTGATACATGAAAAGATAGGCTTGTACATCGTTCTGTGTATGGCAGTGTTTTTTTACAGATGCGTCAATTTCTTTAAAGAAGCTCTCGCTGATGCCGTAATCCTGCATCAGCATCTTGCGGGAAGCCGCTTTTTCCGCTTGTCCCAGGCGTCCGCCTTGTGTGGGGATTTTGAATAAACGTTTGAAGTTGGCTACATCCGGCACAAAACGGATGTTGGTGATGCCCAGGTTGGCGGCTATCACGGACTGGAAATAGACGCGCGTCAATGAAACGAAGTCCTCCACATTTCTGGAAGAAACCTCTTCCGAATTCTTGTTGAATAGTTTGGCAAATATACCCATGATGATAATTTTTCTGATTTATGGGCGCAAAGGTAGTAAATAACTTGCTTTTTACCAGCACTCCAACTCTTTATTTCAGCTTGAAGTGAAACTTATGCCCTTCGAATACGGGTTCCACAATGTCATAACGGATGAGTTTGGCAAGCAGATGCTCTGCAGCACGGCGTGACAGACGTGCCAGACGGCAATAACGGTTCAGTGACAACCGGTCGTTTTGTTCCAGTAAATCAAGCAGTAGCTGCTCCCGTTCGGTATATTCCATCAATTCTCCTTGAGGACTTTCGCTTTGTTGCCAGATACGCAGATGTACCGGGGTGGCAAGTATGTTCTCGTCCTTGATGCGCAGATAGGCAAGATATTTGCCAGCTTCGTCCTTGGCATATACCGGTTTACGGTCGCTTTCATCGATTTGCACCAGCAATACGCTGCGGCCTTCTACCTGATAGGTCTGTGTGCTGTAACTCACTTCCGGCCGGCAGTATAACCGGGCTGCTGCCTCTATCATATATTGTTCTTCATCGGAACGCACTCCGGCAATTTTACCATTGTCTTTTACGCCGATGAGAAGCCGTCCGCCATCCGTATTTGAAAAGGCAGAAAGCGTCTTGGCAATTTTTCGCGCATCAGATATTTCGAACTTAAAATCTTGTTGTTGGTGCTCTCCTTCGGCTATGAGAGCATGTATATATTGGGTATCAGTAAGCGTTTTCATGTCTGCAAAAATAGATAAAAAACACGTATAAGCCTTTTTAAATGCCGATTTTGCGTATTATTTCAAAAAAAATATCGTTTTTCTGCATTTATTTCAAGAAAGAATGTATTTTTGTCGGACATTATTAACGAAGTAATTAAAAAAGGATTATGAAAGAATTAGTTGAAAAAGTTGCAGAATTGTATGCAGCATTCGAAAAAGATGCAAAAGCTCAGTTGGAAAACGGTAACAAGGCAGCCGGTACTCGTGCACGTAAGGCTTCTTTGGAAATCGAAAAGACAATGAAAGAATTCCGCAAAGCATCTTTGGAAGATTCTAAAAAGTAAGAGAAAACGCAGATTTAATGCTGTGAAAGACTGCCGTTCGGCGGTCTTTTTTGTTTTATGCATAATGGCTGTTTTGTATAAATAAGTCGTATTTTTATGATATTCCTCAACGATTTTAATATATTAATTGCTTGGCCTTTTGCTTTTAAATAGAAGTTTTATTATTACTTTTGGCACAGGGTATGAACGAAAATGTACTAAATAAGTTGAAGATATTGGCAGAGTCGGCAAAGTACGATGTCTCTTGCTCGTCCAGTGGCACTGTACGTTCCAACAAGGCAGGCATGCTGGGCAATACTGTGGGCGGATGGGGCATCTGCCACAGCTTTGCAGAAGACGGGCGGTGTATTTCGTTGCTGAAGGTGATGCTGACAAACTATTGCATATACGATTGCGCTTATTGCATTAATCGCCGCAGTAATGACTTGCCTCGTGCCACTCTTTCCGTCAGCGAACTTGTGGACCTGACAATGGAGTTCTACCGCCGCAATTATATTGAAGGTCTTTTTCTGAGTAGCGGAGTGGTGCGCAATCCCGATTATACGATGGAACGGCTGGTGCGTGTAGCCAAAGACCTTCGTACTATCCATCGTTTCAACGGTTATATCCATTTGAAGAGCATTCCCGGAGCCAGTCGTGAGTTGGTGAATGAGGCGGGGCTGTATGCCGACCGTCTGAGTGTCAATGTGGAAATTCCCAAAGAAGAAAACCTCAGGCTGCTTGCTCCGGAAAAAGACCATGAAAGCGTATTTGCTCCGATGCGCTATATTCAGCAAGGTGTTTTGGAGAGTGCGGAAGAACGCAGGAAATACCGCTATGCACCCCGTTTTGCCCCGGCAGGACAGAGCACGCAGATGATTGTAGGTGCTACAGCCGAGACGGACAAGGATATTCTTTTTCTTTCATCGGCTCTTTATCAGCGTCCTACGATGCGGCGCGTCTATTATTCCGGATATATCTCGGTGAATACGTACGACAAGCGTCTGCCGGCTTTGAAACAGTCGCCTTTGGTGCGTGAGAACCGGCTCTATCAGGCAGACTGGCTGCTACGTTTCTACCAGTTCAAGGTAGATGAGATTGTGGATGACGCCTATCCGGATTTGGATCTGGAGATAGACCCGAAGCTGTCGTGGGCGTTGCGGCATCCCGAACAGTTTCCCGTTGACGTCAATAAGGCGGATTATGAGATGATACTCCGTGTACCGGGTATCGGTGTGAAATCGGCTCGTCTGATAGTCGCTTCCCGCCGTTTCTCCAAATTGGGATTTTATCAACTGAAGAAGATCGGTGTGGTGATGAAGAAGGCGCAGTACTTTATTACGTGCAGCGAACTGCCAGTACGTACGGTCAATGAAATGACTCCGCAGAGAGTACGTAACTTGCTGGTGCAGAAACCCGGGAAGAAATATGACGACAGGCAGCTGATTCTTGATTTTGGAGACGAAGAAAATGACTCTGTTTATATTCGATAATACATTTGAGGGATTGCTGACTTCTGTTTTTGAAGCCTATTCCCGTCGTACTTTTCCGGATGCTTTGCTGGCGGAAGGGGAGCCGCTTCCTCTGTTCTGTGACGAGACTTTTACTGTAGTATCGGATGAAGAGAAAGCGGGGAGGGTTTGGCGTGGCTTGCAGAAAAAACTTTCTGCATCCGCCTTGTCTTGTCTTACGCAGTGCTGGTTGGCGGAAGAGCCGGAAACTGCATCGCTTTTGTTCCGTTATATCCGCAAGGCAATAGATGCTTCCCGTTCCATTGAAACGAACTTTGCAGACCCTGATGTTTTGGAATTTTCGCGTATGTGGAAGCGGGTGGATTGGGAACGGATACGGATGTTGCAGTTTGTCCGTTTTCAGAAAGCAGCAGATGGCACTTATTTTGCGGCGGTAGAACCGGAGAAGAATGTACTTCCCTTGATAACCGGGCATTTTAAAGACCGTTTTGCCGACCAATGTTGGTTGATATACGACATCAAGCGTGCTTATGGTTATTATTACGATTTAAAAGAGGTGCGGAACGTTGTTTTTGGGGAAGATAGCCGGGAAGGACATCTTGTGACAGGAATACTGGATGAGAGCCTTATGGATAAGGATGAAAAGCTCTTTCAGCAACTTTGGAAAACTTATTTCAAGGCAATCTGTATCAAGGAAAGGCTGAATCCCCGCAAGCACAGGCAAGACATGCCTGTGCGATATTGGAAGTATTTGACCGAGAAGCAGACTTAGTATTTAGTTTATTACCCAGTTCTTGTTGTGCGGAACAGTTTTATGCGGGTTATAGTGCATTCCGGCTTGTGTCGGTATCTTCAGAATGTATGTACGTCCGCTTTTGTTCATTAGTGAAGTGTCGCGCAGCCAGGGATTGGCATCTTTCAGCTGGGCATAAGTGATTCCTTTATCTTTGGCGAATTGTGCCAGATTGGCTATTCCCGTGGTGACTTTCACTTCGGTGTAAGGGATAGCCGGATATAGGTGTTCACGTTTCATCAAAAAACCGTATTGTTGCGGGTTGCTGATAACAGCTTTTGCTGCCAGCAAGCGGAACATATAACGTGAGGTTTCTTCTACCAGCCAAAGGTCTGCTGCCTGACTCACCATTTGCTTTTGTAACTGTGTGGAGATACGTCCCTGACCGGCATTGTAGGCAGCAGCCACGCAAAGCCAGTTATTGTATTTGGCATAGGCTTCGTTCAGATATTTACAAGCTGCTTTCGTCTCTTTTTCCACATGATAGCGTTCGTCGATGTTATTGTTTACTTCCAAACCGAACTCGCGCCCTGTACCGGGCATGAACTGCCACATTCCGGCAGCGCCGGCGGGCGATTTGGCAAGTGGGTTAAGTGCGCTTTCTATAACGGCAAGGTATTTGAAATCATCCGGTATGCCATTTGCCTTTAGTATAGGTTCTATAATAGGAAAATAACGGTTGGCACGTTTTATGGTGAGCATTGTGGTAGAATGCATATAAGTAAACGACATCAGTTCACGGTCCATGCGCTCGCGGTGGTCGTAGCGTAACAAGTCTACTTCCTGCCCGGCAAAGGCAATCTTGGCGGGTACGGTAGGCGAGGTGACGCAGTAAGGTATTTCTGATTTAACCGACTGTCTTTCAGGATTCAGTACACTGCTGCCAAGGAGAAAAGGCAGCGAAGTGCCTATGCACAAGGCGGCAGTGACTGTGAGTATCATATATCCGGACTTTCTTTTCATCTTGGTTGTTTTTTGCTTTTGGGCGTGAAGATACGAAATCAATTCCTTATCGGCAACCGTTCCCACAGCCAACGTGGAATCATTCGCCAGAAGAATACCAATAGACGATAGCGTCCGTCAATTACTGTCACTCGTTTTTTGTGTTTCAACGCTCGGACAATATATTCCGCCACTTTATCGGCATGCATCAGCATCGGATACTTGCCGTTTCGCAGTAAATCCGTTGCTACGAACCCCGGACGGATGTCGGTGAAGCGGATATTAAGATGCTGCATCCGTGCGAGTTGTGCCAAAGCATCGATGTATGTATTCTGAAACCGTTTGGTGGCGGAGTAGGCAGGTGCGACTCCCAATCCCTTGGTACCTGCTATGGAACTGATTACAGCGATATGTCCTTTTTTGGTCTTTTTGAAATAATCGAAAGCTGCGGTTACCATTCGGATAAAGCCTTCGACATTGGTACGTGCGGTATTCAGTTCTATTTCAGGTTCCAGGTTCCTGTTCTGATAACCTATGCCGGAGCTGAGGAAAAATAAATCCATGCCGCCTAATCGGTCTATCAGTTCTGTAAGGTGTAAGACAGCATTTTCCTTTGTCACATCAAGATGCTGTATCTCTATCTGTTGGGGATTGGCTTGCTGCATGCTTCGCAGGACTTCTTCGCATCTGCCGGCAATGCCTATGCGCCAGCCTTGTTGTACGAGTATTCCGGCTACTTCCTGTCCGATGCCTGAGGTGGCTCCTATGATGATAGCTTTTTTCATGGGAAGAGATTATCCGATAATGGTTGCTACGATTTTTCTTCCGCCGCCACGGTTGCGGAATTCACAAAGATAAATGCCCTGCCAGATGCCCATATTCATCCGTCCGTTGGTGATGGGGATGGTCAGTTCTGCTCCTACAATGGTAGATTTGGCATGCGCCGGCATATCGTCGTCACCCTCGCAGGTATGTTCGTAGTAAGGCTCACGCTCCTTGACAAGGTTGTTGAAGATAGCTTCCATATCTGTCTGTACATCCGGATCGGCGTTCTCGTTGATGGTTAGTGCGGCACTTGTGTGTTTGATAAACAAGTGCAATAGTCCGGTCGGAGGCAACTGTGGCAAGTTACGTACTATTTCTTCCGTAATCAGATGGAACCCGCGTCGATGGGGGGTAAGGGTAAATTCTTTCTGTATAATCATATTTTCTATTCTTTATTCCATTGGCCGTACTTGGCAAGGAAACACTACTGTGAACGTGCTACCTTTATTTACGGTGGAGGTTACTTCGATTGTTCCGTTCATATATTCCATGATAGACTTGCAGATAGGCAAGCCCAATCCGGCTCCCTGAATGAAAGTATCAGCTTTTTCGAACCGTTCAAATATTATGCCGAGCTTGTCCTCAGGGATTCCGCGCCCTGTGTCGGAAACGCTTATTCTTGTTTCGGACGGTGTCGTCTCGTACGAAATTTCGACATAGCCCTGTACGGTATTTTTCAGTGCATTCGATATGAGGTTACTCAAAACCTGCTTGATGCGCATCGGATCTTGCTTTATCAGGTTGGGAGTTGCCGGGTAGCGTTTCTTGAGCGTTACGCCTTCAGGTACGTTGGGCTGGCATTCGGTGCAACTTTCATCTATCAGGTCGGAGAGGTTGCACCAGACCGGGGACAACTCTATGTGTCCGGCTTCTATCTTCGATAAATCCAGTACATCGTTGATGATGTTCAGCAGCAATTCGTTGTTGTGGTTTATCAGGGAGATGTAATGGTTGCGTTCCTCAGCATCTTCTATATGGGGCAGGAGGCTGGAAAAGCCGATAATAGCATTCAGCGGTGTACGTATTTCGTGACTCATGTTGGCAAGAAAGGCCGATTTCAAGCGGTCCGACTCTTCGGCTTTTTCTTTGGCATCTATCAGCATGGCTTCCGTGGCTTTGAGCCGGGTAATGTCGTAGTTGATACAGATTAGTTCGACACTGTTCCGTTCGGGAGCGTAGGTTTTCACTATCAGGTTGACATGTGTCCAAGTGTAGCTGCCGTCTTCTCTGAGAACGCGTACTTCTTTATTGAACTTGTCTTCCATACCTTTTGCTGCATTGTTCAGGAAACCGAGCATGGCGCGCCGGTCTTCGGGATGGATATGTCTGTACACTCCGATGATTCGGGACAGAGGAGTTCCTTCTTGTTCGCCGATATTGATGTACCAACTGTGTTGGGCATCTCCTTGCCGGGTGAGTAAGTCGTAGTGTGCGTATCCTACTTTGGCATAGTTGCCTATCAGTTCGAAGAAACTTTCGAATTCCTGTATCTTGTTGTAGGCTACGGTGGTTTCGGTCTTATCGGCATTAATCAACAGGTAGTTGGCGGGGGTGTGGTTCTCGTCGTACAGCGTGGTTACTTTAGTTACGAGGTCTATTGTACCGGTCCTGGTTTGCGGATTGTAGTAAGAACCTACTTTCGAGAAGTCGTAGCGGAATGTGAAATCGGCGTCTTCATATTTTTTCAGTTTCTCTTTCATCTCTTTCGGGAAGATAGGGTTATCAAATATATTGATACCCAGCAAGTCTTCTTTTCGTTGCAGATGAAACATCTCCAATTCCTTATCGTTGAGGTCTGTCAATACTCCGTCTGTATTGTAGACTTCAATGCCTACCGGAAGATGCTTATAGATGTTGTGCAAGAGTTGTTCGCGTTGTCGCAACATTTGTGTAGCGGATGACATATAAGGACCGTCCTGTATTTCGGCTATGCCGTAAATCTTGGTCTTTCCGTTTTCATCGGTTTTTTGCATACAGATTTTGCTGCGGACCCATGTCGGTCCTTTGACGGTATCAAGCAGATAGACGGTTTCATTCGTCTGTTGTATGTTGTCGAAGGAACGGACGGTAGTGTGCGGCTGTTCCTCTCTCAGTATGCGCTTGTTGAAATTTTCAAAACTGATACAACCGCCTTCTTCCAATCCTAACAGGCTGGCGATGGGGCCGTAGTATATATAATCGGCATCTTGTATATCGGCTTTCCACCAGCCTATATTGGCGTTGTGCATTATTTCTGACAGCAGGTTGTAATCCTTTTCAGCGTCCATACATGGATGTTTAGGGTTGTTTATATTATATGCGCATACAAAAATAGATATAATTCGCAGAAATGGAAAGAAATAGGGAGCGGATGTTTTATTAAAAGCGGTACAATAATGATTTTGTTGAACTTATCTTTGCCTTGGCCTGTGAAACCGTGATGTCAGTTGTTGATAAGAGAGCGTGAATTTGCATGCTATTTTGAAGAATGATACGGGTAATAATGAGAGTAATTACCGTAACAACAACCGGAAAAATATGGCTTTTTAGTGATTCGCTTGTAATTTATTCGGAGATAAGCGGTATCTTTGTTACCGTTTACAACGCATTTACCCAACAAAACAAAAAATATATGGAAAAAGTTATTATCAATTCGTACGAGGATTTTGAAAAGCTGGTAGGTCAGCAAATCGGTGTTTCGGAGTATGTGGAACTTACGCAGGAACGCATCAATCTCTTTGCCGACGCAACGCTGGACCACCAGTGGATTCACATTGACACAGAACGCGCCAAGACCGAAAGTCCTTTTAAGAGTACTATTGCACACGGTTATCTCACCCTCTCCATGTTGCCTTATCTGTGGAATCAGATTATCGAGGTAAATAACCTGAAGATGATGATTAACTACGGAATGGATAAGATGAAGTTCGGTCAGGCTGTACTTTCCGGACAGAGCATCCGTCTGGTAGCTTCCTTGCATTCGCTGGCAAACTTGCGCGGTGTGGCAAAGGCGGAAATAAAGTTTGCCATTGAGATTCAGGGGGAGAAGAAGAAAGCGCTCGAAGGTATTGCTGTATTTTTATATTATTTCAACTGATTATGCGCAAAATGGTGTGCCCCCAATGCAAGGTGGGGGCATTTTATGTCTTGAACGGGCAGGGAGAGCGTTTGCCCGTATATGTATCGGACAAAGGCGAGGTCGTACCGAAAGATCCGGCAGCTTCTTTGGAAGGGTATGACCTGGAAGAGGTCTACTGCTTATGCTGTTCCTGGCACGGGACTCCGAAACGTCTGGTGAAATATTGATATATACGCTCTTTCCATAAATGCCTGCACGCTGCGGCCGGATGATAGAGCAGCATGCGCGGTCCGGCATACCGCATGACTTCCTGCATCCGCTTCTTCATCTCCGGTTTGTAGCAATGTATCGGGCATAGTCTGCAAGTTGTTTTATTCTCTCCGAACGGGCAGTGCGACAGGCGCGTTCGTGCGTACTCCAGCAATTCGAGACATTGCGGGCAGAGTTCCTTGTTGCCCTCTTTCCTGCGGCAATAGAGGCGGATCATCTGTTCTACGGTGCGTTGTTCTTGGGCAATGCGTGATTGGCAGGTCTTATTCATCCATATTGCGTTTCAGGTAAACCATATCTTTCAGTTGTTTGCCCGCTTCATAAATGGGATGGTCGTAGTTATCCGTAAAGAAGTCCGGGATGCGGTGGGAATAGGTAAATCCGCAGCTCTCGTAAAAAGGAATCGCCAATGGGCTGTCTCCGGTTCCTACGAGCATTGTCCGGCATCTGCCTGCATAATGCCCGAAAAGATACTGTATCAGTTTCTTCCCGTATCCCCGACGTTGGAATTGCGGATAAACGGCAATGTTCTTTATCTCAAAAACATCTTCTGCTTCGCGGGTGACGACACTGGATGCTCTGATACTGCCGTCCTCGGACAACACGAACATTTCACCGCGTTCCAGATAACGGTCTATCATGGATTCTTGTTCATCGGCCAAAAGCAGCAGGTCGAGGTATTGCTTCTTATTATGGAGCACAGGCTGTATACTTATCATTTCATTGCTGTTTGAACGGGTTTGTATGGCAAAGATAATCCTTATGGGCATAGAACCAAACAAAACACCAGGAAATATTGTTGATTTCCAACATGGAATAGATTAATGGTTATGGATAAAATGAAGTCTTTGTTCTTTTTTTTGACGCTTTGGACATTTTTGCCACTTTTTGCAGGCTATGCTCCTGATAATGTGCAAACTGCTCTGACGAAAATGTATCCTTCCGCCAAAGGGATAGCCTGGTCGCAGGACGAGGAGTATTATGTTGCGGATTTTATGATGAACGGATTTGATACCAAGGTCTGGTTCAATACGGATGCAGAGTGGGTAATGAAGCAAACGGACTGGGAAACCCTGGATGAGGTGCCTGCCGCTGTATTCAACGCTTTTGCAGCCAGTCAGTTTTCGGACGGGGTGGTACAGAATGTTGTTTGGGTGCAATTTCCCAAATGGCAACCTATTGTAGCCATACAGGTGGGCAGGCCGAACGTGCAGATAAAATATCAGATATTGTTTACTCCGAACGGTGAAGTTCTCCGCCAGCAGAATATCACTTACGCTTACAATACGCTTGGGGCAAGTACTTTCCTGTAATCAGACGTGAGATGCCCGGCTGTCGGGTAGATATCTCATTGCTGTCGCTTGGTATAAAAAACAAGGCTGTGTATTTTTTATACTCTCTGTTTACGCTATCTTTGCCGCAAAGAAAGACTTTATCTTATGAATCGGACTACTTTTCTGCAAGATGTTTACAGTGTTGTTGCCGCTATTCCTGAAGGATGCGTTGTAACCTACGGGCAGATTGCCAGTTTGGTAGGCAGACCTCAGTGCTCGCGTATGGTGGGGCAGGCTATGCACAACGTACCGGAGGAATTGCATTTGCCTTGTCATAGGGTTGTAAACAGCCGGGGCAGATTAGTGCCGGGTTGGACGGAGCAAAGAGTATTGTTGGAGAATGAAGGTGTCCGGTTTAAGACAAACGGCTTTGTAGATATGAAAAAGTCTCAATGGGAATTTATGAAAGAACAATAAACTAACGAATAATAATCGAAATATGAAATTTATAGGTGCACATGTATCTGCCGGCGGCGGTGTGGAGCTGGCTCCCGTCAATGCCCATGGAATAGGAGCGAATGCTTTTGCCCTGTTTACCAAGAATCAGCGTCAGTGGGTGGCGAAGCCCCTGACGCAGGAAAGTATTGCCTTGTTTAAGGAGAATTGCAGGAAATATGCTTTGGAGGCACGTTATATTCTTCCACACGACAGTTATCTGATAAATCTGGGACATCCCGAAGAAGAAGGGTTGGAGAAGAGCCGTGCGGCTTTTCTGGATGAGATGCGACGTTGTGAGGAACTGGGGCTGGAGCTGCTGAATTTCCATCCGGGCAGCCATTTAAATAAAATTTCGGTTGAGGCTTGCCTGGACAGGGTTGCCGAATCGATTAATATTACCTTAGGCAAGACTCAAGGCGTAACGGCGGTCATTGAAAATACGGCAGGACAGGGCAGCAATGTAGGCAATGAGTTTTGGCAACTGAAACATATCATCGACCGTGTGGAAGACAAGTCGCGTGTAGGTGTCTGCCTTGATACGTGCCATACGTATACGGCGGGTTATGATATCGTAAATGAATACGACAAGGTTTTCGACGAATTCGATAAGACCGTTGGCTTCGGTTTTCTGCGCGCCATACACTTGAACGATTCGAAAAAAGCGTTGGGTAGCCGTGTAGACCGTCACGACAGTATTGGCAAGGGACTTATCGGCTTGGATTTCTTCAAACGTTTTATGAAAGACGAGCGTTTTAACGATATGCCGGTGATACTCGAAACTCCGGATGAAACGCTTTGGGCGGAAGAAATCAGCATGCTGCGTAGTTTTGAATAATTGTCCGGAAATAAATGACGCGGGCTTTCGTGGATGTTATTAATTGTATCTACGAAAGTCCGCGTTATTTGTGGCCGAATTATACGATAATAAAGTTTATTCGTTTCTCGTGATGCGTTTGCTGCCTGCGGCCTGCATTATTGGTTGACCTTAACGTCCTTCCATTCAAAATTAGAGATAATCTCTTTATCACATTGGGCATTCTTTGCCTTGATATTCAAATTCTCGAAAGTGAAATCCTTCAATTCGTATTGGTCGGACTTTCTGACGTTGAAGAATATGTCGCAGTTCAGGCTGATATTGCGCAGCGTCACGTTGTTGGCACGTGAGAGGGGGATGTCCTTGCGACCTTTGAGGTCGAAAAACTGTGTCCACGGTTTGATGAGCAGCATGCTCTTGGCATCGCCTGTGATGTCTTCCACCAGGATGTATTCGTAGTGTTGCGGCGTATCGGGACGCATCTTCAGCCACAACAGGCGCGTGGCATTGCTGATTTTGCAGCGGCGGAGAATGATGTTGCGGTTGTGTATCGACTCGCTGCCGCATGTCAGACCGCTGTGGCAGAAGCCGTACGTGCAGTCTTCTATGATAATGTTGGTGTTGCTGCCGTTATTAGGGTCCTTATCCGCCCACGGGCCTTTGCCGCCTTTCAGTGCCACGGCATCGTCGTTGACGGACATATAGCAGTTTTTCACCAGTACATTGCTGCAGACGTCAATATCTATCGCATCGCTGCTCGGTGCTTTTACCGGGGCGGCAGGAGCGAAAATATGGAGATTCAGCAGCTTTATGTTATTGCAGCGGTAGATATGCGTAGTCCAGAACGGAGAGTTCATAAGGCGTACTCCGGAGATTTGCACATCATTACTGTTGGAGATGTAAACCAGGCGGGGACGCAACTCGTCCATATTGGTACATTTCGGGATAACCTGCCGGCGCAGCCAGAAAGATTTCCAGTACCTGTGCCCGTTGCCGTTGATTGTGCCTTTGCCGGAAATGGTAAATCCGTTTACCTTGTCGGCATTCACCAGTGCGGCGAAGTATTTCAGGCTTTGTCCTTCTATGCGGGTGTTGACAATGGCGAAGTTGCTGATGTCGTCACTTCCTTTCAGCACTGCACCTTCTTCCATGTATAGATGCGTTTTCGGCTTGAAGAAGATGGAACCGCTGAGGAACGTTCCTTTGGGGATGATGATAACGCCGCCGCCATTCTCGGCTGCCCGGTCGATGACGGCTTGTATTTTCTCCGTTTGCAGGATTGTGCTGTCGTTTGCCACACCGTAATCGGTAATGGTATACTTCTTGCCCAGTGTGTCGATGTTTACGATTTCGTTCTGTCTGAACCAATCGGGAATAGGCGTGCCGTCGGGGAATTTCTCTTGCCCGGACATTTGCAGGCTGATAAATGCCGTAAATAGGAATGCAATGATTTTCATGGTTTCCGATAAATTTAAAATCTACTTATGAATTATGCTGCAAACATAGGAAACTTAGTGCAATGCCGGACGAAAGACGTTGATTTAAATTCTGTGTAAAATGACTTTTCAGCCTGCCTTGAACACGCATTCCACACGGTTGCCGTCGGGGTCGAGCACTACGCTTTCAAAATATCCGTCTCCCGATGTACGGGGTTCTCCGCTGATGGTATATCCGGCACTTCGCAGCTTTTCCGTCAGTTCGAGAACCTCTTCTTTGCTGTCGAGCGCAAAGGCGAAGTGGGTCAAACCGAGCCTGTTTTCCCCGATGGGAGTATTCTGTACATCGGTACGGCTCATCAGCTCCAGGTCGGCTCCGCAGTCGAAGCGGATAAAGTAGGATTCAAACCCTTTTTGAGGGTTGACGTATTTCTCATTGCTTGTACCTTTGAAGTAACGGATATAGAATTCTTTCATTTCTTCCAGACGGAAAGTCCAGATGGCGATGTGATGTATTTTCATAAGTCAAACTGTTTTTGTTTTATGCAATGCGTGTTCATCTACGGCTTCCATTGCAGGTGTAAAATGGGAAAAGGATTCCCCGAAGGGTCGGTTTCATCTCTTCCGATGAGTTGGAAGCCCATGTGCAGATAGAACCGGTGAGCTTTTTCGTTTTGCTCATTGACGTCCACCTTATAGATATGTTTTTCGTGGAGTGCGTATTGCATCAACTGCTTGCCATATCCTTTTCCCTGTTCATCGGGATGTACAAAGAGCATTTCAATGAGTTCGTCGCTCAGCCCCATAAAGGCAGCGATTTTTCCTTCCCGGTTGCGGATGATGTAAAGCTCTACGGCCTGGAAATATTGGTTTCGTACCAATGGCTTGTAGAATTGTATGTTCTCTTCTGTCAGGAAATGGTGGGTACTGCGAACGGAGGCTTCCCATACGGTGAGCAGTTCGTCATAATCTTGCGGGGTGGGTCGAAGGATTTTCATCGGATACTTGTTTTGGGGTTATTAATAGTGATTACTGTTGGTATGAACCTCGGTTACCGGTTATAATCGGTTACTTCATAGGTTAGAAGTCTGCTTTTTGAGTGATGCTTATTCTCTTTCCGGTCACCGGATGTGTAAGCTCCAGCATTTCGGCGTGCAGATACAGGCGTTCGGCTTTCCGTCCATAGAGCTCGTCGCCTACGATGGGGCAGTGCAGTCCGAGCGGGTGGGCGGCATGCACCCGAAGCTGGTGGGTGCGTCCGGTGCGGGGATAAAAGGCGATACGGGTACGGTTGTCCTTGCGTTCCAGTACTTCAAAGTCTGTTACAGCGGGCTTGCCATATCCGGTATGCACCATTTGCCGGGGGCGGTCGAGCGGGTTCGGGCATAACGGCAGTTCAACCGTTCCCGCATCTTGAGAAACGCTGCCTTGAAGCAACGCAATATAGCGTTTGCCTACACTGCGGTTTTTAAACTGCGCTTGCAGGTTTTGGTGGACCTGCTTGGTTTTTGCAACCACCAGCAGTCCCGATGTAGCCATATCCAGGCGGTGTACAATCAACGGACCGTCCGCATCGGGATACCGCTCGCGCATCATGCTGTAAACGGAAACCACATCTTCCTTGCCGGGTACGGACAACATCCCTGCCGGTTTATTAACCACCGCCAGCCATTCGTCTTCGTAGATAATGTCCAATGTTTTCTTGCCGGACTGCAACTCTTTCAGAATCGGGTTCTCGTCTACTTCAAGACCTTGCAGCATATGTCCCAATATAGGCTCGCACTTGCCTTTGCAGGCGGGATAGTAATGTCCGTGATGCCGTATTTCCGTTTTGGGGGATTCTCCCCACCAGAATTCTGCCATTGCAACAGGCTTCCACCCGTGCAGATAGGCTTGTTGCAACAACTTGGGTGCGGCGCACTCACCGGCTCCCGCAGGCGGGGTTTTGTGTACGGTCTGCCCGAAGATGTCGCAAAGCGTCTTGACTTCTCCCCGGTAATTCAGCATCTTGAATTGTTCGAACAGTTTTTGCTGCAAGGCGGCAGAACGTTGCTTACGTTCGCTTTTCAATGCCTGTATGCCGGCCTCATAATCGGAAATTGTTTGCTGTAAGGGAGCAATCCGCTCTTTCCAGGCACGTTCCATGCGTTTGTATTCGGCTTTTTGGAACTGACTTTCGCGTATCAGGACATTCTCTTCCTCAGGCGTCATTGGAGCACCGTTGGGTAAAGCCGCTTCGCGTCTTCGCTCTTCCCGTTTCTCTTTGGCGCATTTCATCTGCCGTTTGGCTTCTTCCAGCGTTTCTTGGGCAGTTTGCCGCAGGGCAGCCAGTTGTTGCATTTGCCGTTTGTATTCTTCGTCCTCTTCCAACAGGCCGATGCGCGTGTTGATTTGCGAAATCTGTTCTTCCTCTATCTTGAAGAACCCTTGCGGCTGCAACAGGTCGTAGACCGGCGGTACGAAAAACGGATGCACATTACTGCCTGCCAGTATGCCGGAGAATGCTGCCAGGTATCCTGTTTCACCCTCTTGAGTCCTTACAACCAGAACACCGAACATCTTGCCCTGCGCCAACTCTTCTTTCCACGCTTCCTGCAAACCGAGATAGGCTTGCACCTCTTTCGCTGCTGCCACGCAGAGCGGATGAGGTGTATAGCAAAAAGGGAAAGTAAATCTTTCCGGCAATGGTATGTCTGCTATGGGAGTATGGAAATGGTGCAACATGGCGAGGGAAGTTAATCGTCAATCAAATTATCATTGTCCGTATTGATAATGTAGGGAATGTTGTCATTCTCCTCGTCCGGAACGGACAGGACATCTTCCGCATCCTTCTGTTGCGGCAAGGGATGCGGATACGCTGATTTCTTTTTCTTCTTTCCGTATTTGCGTTCCCTCTCCCAGGCAGCTTTGCGCGCCTGATACTGTTCATATTGGTTTTCCAGATAGTTGTCGGCCATAATCTGTCGTTTATAAAGTATTCAACTTTTGCTTTTCAAATACAGAGAATCAGGGTATGCTCTGTATTATTTTCTTCATGCTGTTAAATTTTCTACGTCTCTGTGTTCCGTTTGTATAGACTCCGAAAATCTGTTTATCGCTCGGTGGGAAGTGAGAACTCCTGCCAGTCGTATTGTTGCCCGTTTCCGTCGGCTACGGCCACCCGTATGGTGACATTTCCCGTCTTTATCCGCTCGCCTGCGCTGATGGTGGCGGTGTATTTCACGCCATTGTGAGGGGCGATTTGCTCCACCATTACAGGTGGTGAAATGTAAATGCGCTTCATACCTGTGGTTTCAGTAACCATCGGTACCACATTATATATAGTCTGTTCACCTTCGTTCATGATTTCGAAAATTACTTTACTTTTCTCGCCCGAACTGATTACGTGGTCACGGCTGTCGTCTATGAAACGGATGTTGCGTATCCTTAGGTTATCGAAGACGCTTGGAGCGGGATACGTTTCGTGCTGCGGCTTGTAGGGCTCCGTTCTTTCTATCCGGTAACCGTATGCCTCTTGTTTGGGGGCAGACACAGCATTTCCAATGGCTGCTCCGGCAATGGTTCCGATAATTGTACCGATGGCCGAACCTCGATAACCGCCCCGCCAGCCGCCATTATTGTCGCCTATCAGACCGCCGATGGCACCACCGACATTTCCGCCGATAGCTGCACCGGCAAATATTGCGCCGGGGTCGCCCGCTGCCGTTTGGCTTGTGCCGCAGCCGGATAGGACGAGCAATGAAACGGCTGACACTGCAATCAGTTTCCTCATGTCGTTGAACTTTGGTTAATGATACAAAGATAGCGAAATATGTAATAAGTTGCCTGTTCTGTTTTACTCTTTTGTATTCCTTTACTTCATAAAAACATTCATATCCGTACTTCATGGATAATGGAATTGTATGTTGGCACAACTTTGCCTATTCAATGGCAAAGTTGTGCCATCGAATAGGCAAAGTTGTGCCAATTAAGTGGCATACTATAATGTACTGCCCCAGTCATAATCCTCGAAGTAAGCATCGAATTCAATGGCAAAGGTCACTCCGCATTCTTTGAGTACGTTTATTATGTTCTGCTGCTCGTCGGGAGACAATGCCCGTTCGCCGTTGCGGATTCGATAATAGGTGCGGCGGCTGGAGTTGTTGATGATACGGCTGCTGAAGAAGCGCTTCTGCCGGGTGGTGAGGTTTTCTAGGATTCCGAGGAAGCCTCTGGCATATCTCACCTGCTTGTTGGAACGGAAATAGGGACATCCGTCGGCAGGTCCGGTTAAATGGTTGGGATTGATGGTTTCACAGGATACGAGTGTTACCGGTGAAAGTCTTTCGGCCAGTTGCCTGAGACAGGTTGCGGCTTTAGGGCATTGCCGGTTGATGCACCATAGGAAGTTTCTGGGAATATCAGAGAATGCAAGTTCTTTTTCTTTCATCATGGGTTACGGTTTATATGAGGAGTTATATATCTGTCTGCAAATGTAGCCATTCTTATTCTTACGGGTGTGAGGAAGTGGCGAATATTTTCCGTTATCGTTCTTTTATCATGAATGTAATGATTATATTCGCGGGAAAATGATAACGAAAGGAGGAGAGTATGCTTGCATATACATATGTTGAACGGGGGCGGTTTGAATTGTTGGACAAACCGAAACCCAAACTGAAAGATGAGCGTGATGCCATTGTCCGTATAACGCTTGGCAGCATTTGCACCAGTGATTTGCACATCAAGCATGGCAGTGTGCCGCGTGCCGTGCCGGGAATAACCGTGGGGCATGAGATGGTGGGTGTCGTTGAACAGGTTGGGAGTCGTGTTACTTCGGTCAGACCGGGCGACAGGGTTACTGTAAATGTTGAGACTTTCTGTGGCGAGTGCTTTTTTTGCCGGCATGGATATGTGAATAACTGTACGGATGCGAACGGCGGATGGGCATTGGGTTGCCGTATCGACGGCGGTCAGGCGGAGTATGTCAGGGTTCCTTATGCCGACCGGGGATTGAACCGCATTCCCGATTCGGTGAGCGATGAACAGGCGCTTTTTGTAGGTGATGTGCTGGCTACGGGATTTTGGGCGGCACGCATTTCGGAGATTTCCGAGGATGATACGGTTCTTGTCATAGGAGCCGGCCCTACGGGGATATGTACCTTGCTTTGCGTAATGCTGAAGAAACCGAAGCGTATCATTGTTTGTGAAAAGTCCTCTGAAAGAATTCGGTTTATCCGTGAACATTATCCTGATGTATTGGTGACGGAGCCGGAAGACTGTAAGGAATTTGTTCTTCGTAACAGCGCTCACGGAGGCGCTGATGTCGTGCTGGAAGTGGCAGGAGCCGAAGACACTTTCCGCCTGGCGTGGGAATGTGCCCGTCCCAATGCGGTGGTTACGGTTGTGGCGCTTTATGATAAGCCTCAAATACTTCCTTTGCCCGATATGTATGGTAAGAATCTGACTTTCAAGACCGGTGGAGTGGACGGATGCGATTGTGCCGAGATTCTCCGTTTGATAGAGGCGGGAAAGATTGATACCACGCCGCTTATCACGCACCGTTTTCCCCTGACAAAAATCGAAGAAGCATACCGCGTATTCGAAAACAGGCTGGACGGGGTGATTAAAGTGGCGATAGCGGGAAAATAAAAACAAGCTTCAGGCTTTATTCTTCTGTTTTATTTTCCGGCAGCTGGTGCACGAAGTTGCCAGAAAGCTACGGCAGCAGCGGCAGCTACGTTGAGCGAGTCGACACCGTGCGACATGGGGATGCGGACTACGTAGTCGCTCCCGGCAATGGTTTCGCGTGATAGTCCGTCTCCTTCGGTACCCATTATGATAGCCAGCTTAGGTTCGGCGGCCAAGGCAGGGTTGTCGATAGGTATGGAGTTGTCGGTAAGCGCCATGGCTGCCGTGCGGAAACCTAAGTCGTTCAGTTTGCCGATAGGAGCGTCCAGCCAAGTCCATGGTACGAGGAATACCGACCCCATGGATACCCTGACCGCACGCCGGTTGAGCGGGTCGCAAGAGGTAGGGGTGAGCAGCACGGCATCTATGCCGAGAGCGGCAGCCGAACGGAAGATTGCTCCTATGTTGGTTGTATCGACCACGCCGTCTATCACTACGATACGCCGGGCTTCCCGGCATACTTCCTCAATGCTGAGTGGCGTGGGACGACGCATGGCGCAAAGGACGCCGCGGGTCAGGGTATATCCGGTAAGCGTGGCAAGCAACTCCCTTGTTCCTGTATAGACCGGAATGTCTCCGCTGCGCCCGATGATAGTTGCGGCATCACCCGTAATGTGTTTCTGTTCGCATAGGAGTGCCAGCGGTTTATATCCTGCATCAATGGCAACGGAAATGACTTTGGGACTTTCCGCAATGAAGATGCCTTTGGTAGGTTCGATACGATTACGTAACTGAGCTTCGGTAAGCGTGCTGAAAATTTCCACTCCGAGGTGGGATAGGGATGATATTTCGATGATGGGCATGTGGCTGTTTCTTTTTTGTTATTGTTTTTGATGTGTTTTCGTGAATCGGGATTAAAATCAAACAATGAGAAAGAATTACTCTTCATTGGAGTCCATAACCTTATCTGCCAGTGGAACCAGCTCAAATTCAAGAATGCTTGCCGGTATCTCGCATTCTTTAAATAAGTAGTTCAAGATATTGCGTTTGGTGTTTGTACTGCAGGAAGTATGAACGTAACAATGTTCTGCCACTTTGCTTCTTCCTTTGGCCTCGGAAGCATGTATCCAGTAATTCTTACCGGCTACATAGGTCATTGTAGAAGGACTTTCATTGTATATGAGTTTGCAGACTTGTACCAGCATTTCCACCCAGTTTGAGACTGCATGCCGTTCGTTTCTGTAGCGATAACCGATGATTTGCCGCCAACTCAGTTCATATTCGTCGTCATCAAATGAAACCAACTCATATTCCTTTTCCAGTGGAACATATTCCGTCTTTATCATCGGCCATAGCCGGAGGAAGTTTTCAAGAAGGATCTGTTGTCTCTCTTTAATCTCGTCAATAGTCCATTTAGAACATTGTTTTAGATAGTTTGACAAACAGAAAGCCGAGTCTTTAAAACCGTTAATCTTGTTTCCTTTACGGTCTGTGTATCCGTCCTTTTTCTCTTGAAACGAGTGGTTGCTGTATGACGTATTGAATCCGGTAAGGGTTAGGTTGGCAAAAGTGTGGAGATAGGTGTCATATATCTGCTGCCAGTTTTCTCCCAGTTCTTCTTTCCACTGAGGTGTTAGTGTCTGAGGCATGATGTGTTCTATGGTGAATATGCCGTCCTTCATTTTTTTTACGATTGTATCATTTGCCTCCGGACTGTTTTCATTTTCCATACGTTCGAACAGGAAGAACTTATAGTTGCTTGGAATACGATAAATCTGTCTGGTTGGAAAGGCTGATTTGACATCGTTGTCGTTTGGAAATGATACGGTTCCTTGTTTCCTGAGCAAAATGAATTTGAGAATCTGAGAGTACGGTAGAAGTAACTTGGCATCTCTTTCCTTATGGCGTTTGTATATCTTCAAAATATCATTATGGAGAGTAGCGAACATCTTTTGAAGCGCATTTGCAGGGTAGTTGCAGATAATCCGGCGGGCCCAGTAGTTTTCGATTGTGTCCAATACTTCATACCATTCGGTTTCGTTCAGGTTATTCGTTGACGCATAGTCAAAGAACGACAGCAGGTAGGGCAGGTGTACAAGAGATTCTATGGTTGCAATCTGTTTCAGCTTGCGGTTGAGACGGGCATGGCTGGTTTCGCCTTTGAGTATCTGCCGATAGTATTTTGCAAACTTCAACATATCTTCAAGGAGGACTTGACGGTCGATGTGAAACTTCATATCGTATGATTTGAAGTCAAAATATAAGTCCTCAATATTGCTGATCGTGCCTTTCTTTAGTGTCAGATAATCACGGATAAACATTGTCGGCTCTCCATCTGTCAGTTTTTCTATTTTGCTCCAGTAGGCATGGTAGTGGTCTTCCTGCTTCTTGGAAGAAAGTGACATGAGCAGATAGTTGCGTACCTTATCCGCCTCTTCAAGGTCTTTGCCGCACGAGTTTAGAGATTCAAAAATCAACTGTGGATTATCTTTCGTTTCCAAACGAATATCAATCACTTCCAATTTCTCGATGGCTTTAATAAGTTCCTCAAAAGTGAGGTTGCTTATCTGAATTAACTGGTAAAAAAGTTCGTAGTTTGCAGTAATGCCTGTATTCTTGATGAAATCATCTGAATTGTTGGTAAACAGTGCATCATATGCTTCGATATCTCCTTCAATCGGGCGCAGTTTTATCTGTCTGTCAATTCTTTTTCTTATGGCATAGAGATAGTTTTTCCTTACTTCCTCAATATCTTCATTGCCAGGTTGCATATCGCCATTGGCAACTGCATTGAAAGCGGCCAGAATCAGGAGCGATAAAGTTGTGATACGCTGCTGACCATCGATAATCAGCAAATCGTCTTCAACCTCGCTGGCTTTTGTTGCAACAATACTTCCGAAAAAATGGCTTTGCAATCCTTCTTTATGAATTTTTATCAGATCTTCAAATAAACGTACACAATGCTTTTTCTGCCATGCATACTTACGCTGGTAGAGGGGTATAATAAACTGTGTCTTTGCACCGTAGAAATAGTCACTGATATTTACCGAACCTTTCATTTTTTGCTTCTAGTTTAACAGACTTCAATTGTTAAGTTTGACTCATAGCTGTGCAAGCATATGCGCAATCTATGGTTACTTTCATAACCGAGTTCGATATAAAAACGGGGTTAGGCCCGAAGAATACCGTTTCTCTTGTGTTTTATACTCTAACATAACATAATATGGTGTTAGAGTGATAAGCTTTTCATTGATAATAAATAAGATAGCAATAAAATGTTAAGTTTATAGTGCCGGATTGTAACATTTAAACGTTTACTGCTATGTTATCAGCGGCTAAAGTTACAGAGATTTATTGTATGACGGATGATTTTGCAGGGAATTTATGTTGCACAGGAAAAAATATATGGTTGGGAATAAAATACTGCAATATGTTCAAATTGTATGTAAGTATCCGATAAAGTACACATTGTACAGTTAGGGAGTCCTCTGTTACTTTGCAATCAAAAAAGACATGAAACTTCTTCATGCTGAAAACGGAGGTGTGGTACTCTATGTAAACGTTTGGAAAAGAGTATGCTCCACTTGTCATCCTATAACAGCAAAACCAGGTATTATGCATTGGGGTGGAGGAATTTGGTAATGATGGTAGAAGGTATAAGTGATAATCTTACCGATGCAGATAGAATGGGAAAATATATCTTATAGCTGGTAATCATGATATTAAGAATCTCAGGCAGAATTATACGAAGCACTTTGAACAGATAACGATGCAGATGCATATTGAAGTAGATAAACAGAAAATTTATCTGAACCATTGTCCCTTCCTTTGTTATGGAGGAGCTTACTGTGGTACATGGTAGCTTTTCGGACATGTACATACCAGCAGGCATAACACCGGAAAGGATGTTCCGCGATGGAAAATGCTTTTCCCGAAAAACTTTATGAGGAAAATAGCGAAATTGGACATATAACAAATACAAAATATAGGATTTATAATCAGTTACTATGAATCTGACGATAAGTTTTCATATAAAAATTAGTTTTATTCTCAGAAATTGCATAGTTTCGTATTTATAATTGTATCTTGCAAATTTACACACCTCATTTTTATGTAATTTAATATATCCCACTTTTACAACTTTATTAGTTTACATTAATTAACTCTTTTTATATAGCAATGCCCTATGTCTGATTGCTAAAAATTGTTTTCCTATTCTCCAAACGATAACTCTTTCCTGAGAGATTGATTACTTCACAACAGTAGAGCAACCTGTCAAGTAAGGCAGCAGCCACCGCTTCATCTCCCAGTTCCTCCAACCACTCCGCCAGTCCCCTGTTCGCAATAATAATGAGTGACACTTTTTCCTGAAGGGTGTTAACCAGCTTGAACAATAGCAGCATATCTTCTCTCTTCAAAGGATATAATGTGACATTATCAATTGCCAGCAACCGGGCTTTCATTATCCTTTTATAGGTCTTCATAGCATGTCGGGAAACATCCTTTGTCTTCAGACAGACGAGCAGATCTTCCAGGTTTATCAAGGCAGCATTGTATCCTTCTTTCACCGCCTCATGAACGAGCCCGGATGCAATGAATGTCTTTCCGGTTCCGGGACCTCCTACCAGGAGGAGATTGTATGCCCTGCTCATCCACGTGAGCTCACGCAACTCCCGAAGTTGTCTGCCATCCAGTCCTTCTGTCCGGTTGAAATCATACTCATCCAAAGTATGCCTGGCAGGGAGTCCGGCCACTTTTATTCGTGAAAGAAAGCTTTTCCGGTCTCTTTCACCTACTTCTTTTGCAAGGCAGGAAAACAGAAACTCCGAATAGGTAGGCTGCTTTTCTTGTGCCTCATGTATAATCTCTGTCATGTGTTCAGCCAGACTTGCCAGTTTCAGACGTCGTGCATATTTGACCAGTTCTTTTTTACGTTTTATCATGATTCGTGAAAATATCTTTGTAAGACTGCATCATTCCGGTTTGAAACGGTGGATGCATGCTCGGTGGTTGTGAAATATAAGTGCTGCCATTTTCCGGTATCTCTCCGGAGTTTCTACGCACACACTCGCATAGATTCCTAACCGACTCCCCATTATAGATGCCCCGGTCCAGACACATGCGTATGGCTTCGACCAGCGTATGTCCGTCATAGCTCGGAATACTACGCAGGATTACTTCCAGGTTACTCCTGTAGTAGCGTTCCTTTCGCCGGCGCAGATTTTCCAGCCATAAGGCGACTTCCTTGTTATAAGATACATATATAAGGATGCGTTCCGCCAATTTCTGTGTACCGGCATTTCTGGCCCTCCGATGTTTTTCATCATATATGATCTTCCCTCTTCCCATGTTAAGAGGATGCCTGCCCAGAAGTTTTCCCGTATCTTTACTGTACAGTTCCAGACAGCCTTCAGCTTCTTGTAGCCATACTGTTGTTTCTCCACTCCGGTAGGTTCCTGAAGGAACACTGTAGTAGTTTCCCCGATACTGTACCGTATTGTCTTTACGTACATGGTATTCGGTCATGTACTCCTGCGGCGGTTGCGGAGTTCCATAATAAGGCATCATGAAATTTTTCTCCACGATAAACTCCCGGTTGGGAATCAGACGGGTGGTTCCATGTTCCTTTCCATTCCCGGTCCTTTCCAACCAAAGGCGTGCTTCTTCATTAAGCCTGTCTATGTTATAAAAAAGTCTCCCTGAGAGAAAGTTGCCTTTTACATACTTGACTACATTCTCCACCTTTCCTTTCGATTCCGGGTCCGCTTTTCGACAGAATACAGGCAGGAAATGCTGCTCCTTTACGAATGATTGGAATTTTGTTGTCAGCACCAGATCTCCCAAATTCTCTCTTGATATAAGTACCCTGTCCTGGTCATAGATTATTTTGCGGGGCTTTCCGCCGAAATACTGGAAAGCAAGTTCATGTGCGTATACTGCAAGTTCCGTATCAAAAGGCCGGCGACTGAAATGGATGAACTTTTGCCGGGAACGTGAAAGGACTATTGCAAAGAAGTAAACTTTCACGTTACTTCCGTTTCCAACCGGTATCCATTTCTCACCAAAGTCAGCCTGCGCATATTCCCCGTAAGGTGTATCCGGCTGTTTCTCATAATCCCGACGAACCCTGCCGTCCGAGTTCTTCCCGATACCGTATTTTTTCCTTATGCGTCCGACAAAGTTAAATACGGTCTTGCCGCATACTTGAGGGAAGTCCGGATAACATTCCCTGAGCCAGTCATGTATCCTGGCAGCAGATATATACGGATATTCTTCCAGGGTTCCGCGCACATATTCCTCATATTTTCCAAGTTTCAACTTATGTCTGCGATGAGAGTTCTGTTTCCTGATGAATTCTTCCCTGCTTATCGCCAGGTATCGCCGTACGGTGCTTCTGTCTACGCCCAGGCATCTGCCGATCTGTGTCTTGTTGAGTCCTTTGGAACATAGTTCCCTTACCTTGTACCACATATACTGTTTATCTTTTAAAAAGCGGCTCGTAGTTTCCATTATGATGTCTTTCTCTTTTTGAGCCGGCAAAGATAAGACATTCCATTATCAGGATGAAGATGATTCAACCCCGTAAATGTTACATCATCTTTTCCATTTTTTCAAGGGTGAAATTACTGCTTTCAGGGGAAAGCGGAACCGATTCCAAATAATAAGATTACGGCACTTCCTGTTTTGTTCTACCATTCCGGTAGAACAAAACAGGAAGTTTCATTACTAATAAAAAAGCAAAGAGGTTGCTGGAAGTCCTGATTGAAAGTTTTTTTATTCAACGTATTATATAGTCCATATATTTCCCAATCCAAATAATGGGAAACATCCTCTCTTTACGCTTAAAGAGAGGATGATAACAAACAAAACAAACAACTTTGCATCTTCACAGACACAAAATAGTCAGAGTATAAATGTTCAAAAGAACATTTATCAAATACAAAAGTATTATATATTATTATTCTATGCATAAAAATAATTCACAAAAATCCTTTAAATAATATCTAAAAACATGTATGCCATACAGTTTGTGCCAACAAGATACAATGCCAATATAACAACCTTTTCGGTCATTATCAGTCCTTTTTTATAATACACAGACAAGCCGTTCTTTTACCATTTTGACTGTAATAAGTATAAATTCCTGAAAGTAAATATAGTAATTTACTTAAATGCATAATAAAGTATAATATTATCATCAGTATTTATCCATATAAAAATCCCCATCTTCCCATGAAAGGAAAACGGGGATGGTGTAATAATAAAGGAAGCCGTCCGTTACATTTCTTTGGCATATCCTGTCCGAATCAAATCGGCAAGGAATTTCTCGGGCGTATCGATGGCAATCCGCACACCCGACTGCACCACATAACGTTCGGCAAAATTGTGCATATACTGTTCATCGGTACAATCGGAATCCATCCAACTGCCCACACGAAGTTCATGCACAAACTCTTTGGCGTTGCCGGCAACGATACGCTCGTCACCAGGCAACATATATGTTTTCTTATTCATACGGCTAATTTTTTTGTTCTTAATTTATAATACAGTTTTTGTTTTTCCCCCAAGAAAGGAAAATTTTCCAATCTGACTCCTGTCGGGAGTGCGCTTACAGATGCAAAGGTAATCATTCTATCCAAAAATCTCACCCAATTTTCCATCTTTGTGAAACTAATAGTTCCCGAATGCTGTCTGAACTCTACCGTTTTATGGCGCGAATAGGCTTTAAGGTTTACTTTCATATATCTGGTTGGGAACAGATTCTGAAGTTCTTCAATATTTCGTGCCGAGCGTATCCGTTCATCAGAGAAGCGACAGAGTGAAGTACAGAAATTATTGTTGTTTCCTCTGCGTGAAACTGGCATAAATTTATCAATCTCAATTTCGGCATGCTTATATGAAAGGAGCAGGTTCTGCCAAGTAGTGATACTGAAGTCTTCAGCACTCATGTGCACATGCAGTCCACAGCTTCCATTAATCTTTACATTACATGCATCCAAAACCCAACAGACTTTTTCCAGTTCTTCCAATCCGTCTTCTCCTACCAATATAGGGCTTACGAGCTCAAATGTGTCATTCCCGTTCAGACTGCTATCCGTAACCAGTTTCCAACGTGAACGCAAATGGTGGTTGTATGCTTCACTGTTCACTTCGATGCCCGCCTCTCTCAATTCGTGAACGAGCCGTTCACGTGTGCAGTTATATGCCTCTATCTCGACACCGAATTTTCTTCTGAAAGAATAATCCAAATCCGGTACAGTAACTACGGAAGTCCGAGCTGCAGGTAGCAATCCTTCATCCCTCATTTTCTTATATACATTCCACACGAATCCACGATTTCCACGAGTAACGAACTCTGCTATTTCCCGGTGAGTAAGGCCGAGCAGAAGAAGTTTACGTATCTTCGACGTCTTTGTTCCAGCTTCTGCTAAAATGTTTCTAATTTCTTCATTCATAACGTGTTATTCCCTTTATTATCACATATCAAAGGTAATGATTTTTCTCTGTTTGTCCAAATTACACACAGCTCTTTATCAGTGAATTATCTTACTTTTGTTTCTGCTAATAATTGTATCCGTCTTCCTTTCAAGGGGGGAGTTTACACGCTGTTTTCATCCGTTTCCATGCATTTACTGCCATTTCCCATTTGTCACTTTCTTTCATGGGTGGGGCCTTCGGATTGTACGACTGTTCCGAAGTGCTTCCGGGGCTTTGTGGCTTCCCGGGGCTAAGGGGCTGAAAGTCCCTTAGTGAATTCCTGATAAGGAAGAGCAAGAGGAGTTCCCGCACGCGAGAACCTTAATCGACGCAAAGCGTTGATGAATAAACAATTACATGTAGCTACTATTTACTTGAATATATACAAACGTAAACAAAAGGAATTTATAGTGCTGATTTAAAAATAATTGTACTGTCAACTTTCAGTAAACTTCTTGTAAACGACGTGGCATTTTGCTAATTTTCAGTATATTATAATATATTATCCTGATTGAGTAGGTGTAGCGCTTGACATCCAACAACCTTATATTTACCTTTGTCTCAGAAACTTAATCAGTGACAAAATGTATACAAACAAAGAAAACTCTACCAAATTGATCCGAATTTCTCCAAGCGTAAAAAAACGCTTGGAAATCTTTCAGGCCGGTGATACCCCCAACCTGTGTATTGACAGGATGATTACTTTTTTTGAAATTACCGGATATAATCCACGTTATGCTTCCAAGAATCCGACAGCATTGGTGGAGAAACGGATTGAGGATCTCGTCAAAATAGTAAAGTCTCAGGAACGGGATATATTCAAGCCTATTCTTGAAAAAATGTCCAATATGAATAGTGGTCTTCAGGATGCTCCCGATTATGCCCGCTTGATGAATGAGATGCGTGATCTCAAGGAGAAGAATCGCCAGCTCCAACAACAGGTTTCTGAAAACGAAAAGGTGGTGTCCGATGATAATGCCGGGTACGCGGACAAACTCAAACGCCTGGCCGAACTTGTCAAATACCAGCTCAACCCCGACAGGTTTGTGAAAGTAAAGTTTAGCGATGAGGTCAAGATACCCATTAACACCCTGCAGCTGCTCATCAAGAAGATTGACGAGGAATATGTACTGTAAAGTGCACCGGCCTATCAATACCCCGGGAGTATCGGATAACAAGGGAAAATGTACGCAGCTGGTGGAATATCTCAGCAAGGAGTCACAGGATGTGCGTTCTTACTATGATAATTTTTTTTTCACAACAAAAAGACTTTGTCACACCCCGGACTGTCATGCATCATATAGACAATAACCACAGAACCCTGAAAAGAAATGATGATAAGTTCTATATGCTTTCCATCAATCCGAGTGGTGAGGAGCAGAGGCATCTCATAGAAAAAGTGACCGGAAAGAAAGTCGGGGAATTCTCGGAACTGACCGCTGGTGAACAGGAAGAGGTACTGGCCGAACTGAAAAAATTCTCCCGCGGATGCATGGACGAATATGCCCGGAACTTTTACCGGGAGAAAATCAAGTCCGGTGATGATCTGGTATGGTATGGACGTGTGGAAACGGAACGCCATTATAAAGGCGATGATCCCGAGGTGGAAGCCGGCAGGGCAAAAGCCGGTGACAGGAAACCGGGACTGCAACTGCATGTGCATATTATCGTCTCCCGCATGGACAAGACACAGACCGTATCCCTTTCCCCCCTTTCCAAAAGTAGGGGGAACAGGCAGATACTTGACGGAAAGGAGGTGATTGTCGGTTTTGACCGTTCCCAATGGTCCACGCGGTGCGCATCATGCTTTAACCGGCAGTACGATTATTTTCCTTATTACCACTCACAGGATGAAAGCCTGAGAAAATATTCCGAGGACTGGCAGCTACGGAACGAACTGAAGAATCAGGCAGTCTCACAGCTTAAGCAGGAAGTGCTGCATGGAGAGCTCAAAGAGGAAAGACGCCTGTACACAAACACTTTCCGTCTCTACAGGTTCGTAGTGAATCCCAAAAAAGCCATCATCCGGGAATTGAAGAAAATGGGAACGGATCTGCTTACCGGAAGGGAGAGGTAAGCGGCCGTTCCCATCCAGATATGTTTCAAATAAACAGAAAAGAACTCATCCAAAGCCTAATTCAACGTTCTACATAATATTGCCTATCAGCTCCACTTGCAGAAACCAATGCTTACAAACTTATCGTCGATTGTAACATATTCATGGGTATTGATACAATGGTTCCTATCCCCAATAATCTTTATATATTTGACAAAACAACACAAAAAACAGTGTTTGCATCTGCAATCAATGAATATCTTAAGAAAGAATGTATCAATATCTTCAGAGATTTAAATGCCAATGATTTTAAAAATTCATTAGAGAAACAAGTACTTACCTATACTAAAGGAAATGTAGAAAGAAGCTTTGAACGCATTCTTTCCCCAACAGGTTGGGGATTAAAAGAATATGTCCCACTAAAAAAAAGGATATTAATTTAGGAGTAGAAATATAATAGTTCTAAACCTATTTATAATTTAAGACACCATTTCCTAAAAGTAAATATTAATACTTATATAAATGGTGTCTTATTATATTTAAAGTAATATAAAGCATCAATCAAATATCTCTCATTGAAATATTATATTAGTAATTATTGAACCGTCAACAATTTTATCTGACACCAAATGAAAGGATCTTTATTCATCATCAATACTTCAAGAAAATTATAATTACTTAGTAATAAATGCAACTACAATTATAATACATCCCTTTTATTTAAATGCCTTTATTTTTTCATGAACAAAGAAATTTTTAAATAGGGACATTCAGTAAATAGTATAAAATTAGCCAACTAATTCATACACAAAGTCTTTCGAATTAGTTGGCTTTTTTGTATCTTTAGGTATTCCCCCGAAAATAAGGTTTGGCAGCCAAAACGGGGGAAATTCCCCAACTAAGATATGGCTAAGATACAAAATATTTCGGAAATTCACCCAGTTTTGGGCTTTACAGAATTTGATGTTTTGGAAAAATATCGCAAGAGTTTTCATGAGAGTGAGCTTGGCAGACTTCATTCGGTCTTTCCGTTTGAGCATATGGCGAAAGCCGCAGGTCTGTCTGAACGTCATCCGGGTCGCAGGAATATATTCAGTCCTTGCGCAAAGAAAGGAAGGCTTCAAGGACAAGGATGCTCAAACGTCGTATGATCGGACTTCTTGAAAAACTCCTCATACAGAGAGATGAGATTCATCGGAAGTACGAAACCTTACTCCGGTATACCCCGGAGTACCAGAAGCGTCTTTCCATCATCAGAAAGGTTCTTGTACAGGAAAAGGAAATCTTTGAAGGGCGGAAAGTCAGTGACCGCATCGTCAGCATCGACCGTCATTATGTACGTCCAATAGTAAGAGGAAAGGAAACAAAATCTGTTGAATTCGGTGCAAAGGTTAACAGTATACAGATAGACGGTATATCGTTCATCGAACAACTCTCGTTCAAGGCATTCAATGAGGGGATACGGCTTAAGGACTGTATCCGTATGCAGCAGAAGCTCATGAATGTGAGGGTAAGATGTGTAGCTGCAGACTCTATATACGCCAATAATGCCAACAGAAAGCTCTGTACAAAATATGGGATATCCACTTCTTTCGTACGCAAGGGAAGGGCAGCAAAGGATGAGCCCTTGAGAAAGGTGCTCAGAAGTGAACTCTCAAAAGAAAGGGCCACCCGGCTTGAAGGAAGCTTCGGTACTCAAAAGCAACATTACTCACTCGCAAGGATAAAGGCACGGAACAGGAAAACCGAAATCCTTTGGATTTTCTTTGGAATACATACGGCAAATGCCATACTCATGATAGACAAGATCAGGAAACGATCGGATAAAGCGGCATGACACGAATTTACAGACAGGATCAGAAGAGGTCATCAGACTTCTTCCGAAACGTCATGTCCAACAAATAGGATTATATGAAAAAAAACAGAAAAAGGGCAATAAAAATGACATATGAAGTGGGTATACTCTGTCATCTTCATATGTCATTTTATTATAGGGGACATTTACTGAATATCCCTACTTTATATATGAAGGTACTGTTCTCAATTTTGTGTAAATGAATTAGTTAGCTGATTTTATACTATTTACTGAATGTCCTCAATTATTAAAAATTTACCGGACAGCAATAATCAGCAATGAGACAGCAATGACTAAATAGCTCTAATGGAATTAAAAAATTATCTATTTTTACTTTTCAGTCTATTTATAGTCTTAATAACTTCGTTCATTACTTTTTTCTTGGAAGTTTGGAATGTTTCAAGTTCCTTAATGATATTTGCCTTATTATGGTATAAATTATACCAACCTAATGTTTCGGCAGCTGCTATACGAAGTTCTTCTTCTTGACTTTCATTTTTGACAATATTCAGTAATGGCTCAATGGCTTTAGTGATAGGTTTATTTCGGAACCGACTTATTTCGCTTTGTATCTGCTTGGTAGTACTTTCCGGATTGCCAATAAGTGCAAAATCCCTTTCAAGTCCTTTCTTTTGGCGAGGAAAGTATTCCAACAATTCATTCACATAGGAAGAATCGTAGAAAGACCAACCGGCAGCCTGTTTTTTCAATTCATTCAAAGCCATATCATGGTCGAATGTATTGATAGCACTAAAGATTCTGAAACGATGGCGGTTTTCATGTCCGCGCAACAGATAGCTTTCTATCCATGCCGGCAACAATTCCGGATTGCAGTTCTTTTCAACATATTCCACCGCATAACGACGGATCAGTTCATAACTGTCATTCATGGCTGTCTGCAATACATCGGCAACTTCTGTCGGATAGTTCAAAGCTAATAGGCGTAATGCTTCCAACCGCACTACGAAATAGTTCGATTCGTAGTAACTTTTCTTCAGCAGTTCAACGAGCCCACTATAATTTGCCATTGACAATTGACGGAGCGCCATTGCCTGCATGTCAGCCATAGGGGAATTCAGCTGTTTTTTCCAGAATGTAACATTTCCTTCCTGCACAACTAAAGCCTGGTTGATGTCCATATCCAGCCCGGCATTATTGGTGAAATGAAAAGTCGGGTCACCGATCAGATGATTTTCCAAGAAGCAGGTAAAACGGGTGAACTGCCCGATGCGCATACCGGCAGCTAACAAGCCGAGAAATTCATCCGGCCATTTATCTTGAATGGTGTTAACCGTACATCCCATAGTAGCAATGGTCTTACCCTTATTAAATATGTAAGAGCCTACAATGTTGTCATCCAAATGGAAAGAACCGTTGAAACAAGCATCGAACAGTATAAAACGCGCATTAGGGGTCAAAAGACGAATATCTTCAGTATAGATATCCATATTACGGTTTACTATGGAATCCGATTTTATTTTCTCCTCATCGAAAGCTTCCGCACACCAACTTTCAGGTACCCCATACTGCTTGGCATATTCTTTGATAGCAGCTTCACGCCCATGCTTCTTGGCATATGAAGGCACCTTGCTTCGCAAGAATATTTTGGCATTCTCAATATTCAAATTAATACCGGAACCATTTTCATAGCCATTGATATACTGCATGGTGGGGCCACCATGATGATGGAATAGCATGACATCTAATCCTTCGCGCTGAATCTCGTTCAAGTATAATGGTTTCATCGGATAGCGCATGTCAAAATCATAGAACTTCACCGTATTGCCCGATTTGAATATTTGCGGTAATTGCTCACGTAAGGCCATTTGCTCACCGCTCCATGCCAAAGGATCTTCGGAATTGTAACCATGGCCGCGGGCCATAGTCAGTTGGTCAAATGCATTTTGCTTTGCTTTTTCGGCAACAGCCTTTTTTAAGTAATCGCGTAGCATCTGATACCGGTTCTCCCCTTCTAAATGCAATGGACGGATACGGGCCGAATAAATATCCGGTGAAATATACTGTTTAGAATCAGCACGCAATGTCATATAATGATAGTCAGGTATCAAACTGTCTTGTTTAATATAATCAAATTTTAATCCGAAGTCATCATAATAACGGTCGGAAGGAATGCTTGATTTCTGCCAATTGGCTTTGGGAGACCTTTTGAAAGCCGAAGATAGATGATGTGCATCACGAATCATTGGAATAGGGATGTCACCTATAAATACGCAACCCTCCAAAGGCGTTTTCTCATTCTCATGCAATTTGACAAGCTGCTCACGAATAGGTTCTGGCCTTTTCCAATCATCAATCAGCAAGTAAGTACCTAAGCCCTCTTTTTCTATACTGGTACGATAAGCATCAATTTCACTTTTCGCTTCATCATAACTTTTCTGATCGACTACAATTGCAAAAGTAGTCTTTGTTTTTATACTAGGATGTACAACTGTTTGCGCCTGCATATCCTGTAAGCACAAAGCGGTAATTGCCCAAAGGATGTATTTCTTCATATTTATAAACTTAATCTTTTGATTGTCTGTTCAAGTTCTGCTTTTAAATCTTCCGGAAGATTGGCTGTTTGTTGCATCTTCTTTATTTCTTCAAGAATGTGTGGACGTTGTACAGAATTGGTAAACCAACCTAATGCTTCGGCCATTACTACACGTACTTCCTGTGGATTACCGGCATCACGAATTACATTCAAATAATCATCCACGTGGAAATGGAACGTATAGTTACGCACATTGCGGATTGCACTGATACGTTTTGCTTCCGGTGCAGCTACATCCATCAAAGTCTGATGGACTTTTGCCTCTTGTACAAACATTCTCTCCAGACTTCTTAGTAACCGCTTTTTCTCCTCGTTTTCATTCAAACGGTCAACTTTTGCATAAAAGTCCTCTATTACTTTTTCCACTTTCTCTTTCGGATAAAGGCTTAAAGCCTTGTTGGCGCTCATTTGTACGCGTAAACGTTCATTATGTTCGATCAATGCTTCCACAATAGCTGGCAATAAGGAATCGTCACCTACAAATCCGGCATAAATGGCACTTTGGCGAGCTACCATTTCATAAGCATCGTTCAAACCTTCGCGTAATGCTTCGATAAAGTTATCGTCCTGATAACGGCTCAACAACTTGATAGCCTCCATACGGACTGTATTGAAACCGCCTTCCCGGTATTTTTTCAGGAGCAACGGAGACAATTCCTTTTGGGTATCGATGTCAGCCAGCATACGCATGGCCAAACTTTGTACATCAGCGTATGGGCTGTTTAACAAATTCTTCCAATAAGCTTTGTCATTTTTGTGTAGCGTTATATCGGTACTTAAAGTATTGGCTTCGACAGGAGCAAAACGGAAAGTAGGATCACCAAACAAATGACCTTCAAGTGATGCGATCAGCTTATTGTATTGCCCGGCTCGTACACCATGGGACAACAAACCAATCATTTCAATAGTCCAGCGGTCTTGCAATACGTTACGGGTATTTCCTTGTGCTACTAATGTCTGACCGTTATTAAAGATATATTGTCCTGCTATATAGTCGTTTTCGTGAAAAGAACCGTTGTAGCACGCATCAAACATTATCATCTTCGGATTGGTGGAAAGATTTCTCTTCATTAAATCTTCCGTTACGATACGTTCATCAGCGTAGTGAAGAGAGTCTGCTTCCCAGAACTTAGGATTGTCCAGGTCTTTAAAAAACACCTCATTCACTTGTCGCTTTTCTTGCATCTGAATACGTAAGGTGTCTTTATCACGTTTTCCAACATGGGCCATGACTGCATTATAAAGTGTGCTCTTCAACATTTTATAACGATTATTGAAATCAGTGCATGCCAATTCATCATTAATAAGCTGCCCTGTTGGCATTCCATGCTCATGAAACATAAATAAGTCAAGATCCTTTCGTTGCAATTCGCTGAATAACTTATATTTCATAGGGTGTTTCATTCGGAAGTTCCAATGTTTGAATCCCATTTGACGACCAAAAGCTAATGGAAAGTTCTCCATATAAGCTTTTTCGTCATCCATCCATACAATCAGGCAATCGGAATTGTAAGAACCACCATTGAATGAAAATACCCGATCCAATTGATTATGCTTATCTGCCTTGGCAGCAGCAGCTTTCTTCAAATATGAGGCAATGGCCGCATACTTATCCCCTTCCTTTTTTTCCGGATACTTGATACGAGCCGAATAGAAAGTAGGATTTAGCCGCTGGGGACTGTCTTCCGTCAATTTGTAGTAGAAATGCTGATGATTTACTGAGTCTTGCCTGATGAACTCAAACTTTAAGTTCAGATCATCATAGAAGCGGTCGGTAGGTACGGAAGACTGATCCCAAGGAAAGGCTTTCTCATTCATTTTGAATGCAGTAGTCATGTGTTGTGCATTACGTACCAATGCGACAGGCACATCACCGATTAAAACCAGACCTTCCAATGAAGGGCATTCTTGATATATTTTGATGATCATCTGTTTGACTTGATCTGGATTTTGCCAATCACTGCTGATCAGATAAGTTGCCAAACCATCATCTTCAACCGCAGTTTTGTACTGATGCATGGCATCTTTGGTATTTGCATAAGTTTGGTTATCTGTTATAATAGCAAAAGCGGTAGGTTGCTTGACCGATGGCTTTATGACTGTTGTTTGTGCATTTCCTGCCAATGGCAAAAGAAATGCCAGATATATGATTTTTTTAATCATGGCTAATTAATTTTTAAGTCTGTAATATGTACGGCCGGCTTCCTCACGAAGGTTCTCGGATAAGCTCTTATCTTTTCTCAGTTGATCGCATACCCGAAGGATGTCAGGCTTCCGATAAGAATGAGTGAACAAAGCTAAAGCCTCCAATAAACATGTTTTTAGCTTTTCACTTTCACTGGAGTCGGTAAGTAAAGCCAAGAGGCCGTCTACACAGGCATGTGCCATATAATTTTTCAGAGAATTGCAATAAAGGATGCGCCAACGTTCGGAGGTTTCTTTGCTTAATAACTCTTTTTGCATGCTACGAGTATTATTGGCATCCTCCAAAACCTTACGCATCTCCTCCTTGTCTTGCAACACATAGGTCTCAGCCATTACTTTATCAATTGCCGCCTGTACGGCTGCCTGATCAAAGACTTGAAGCCCCAAACTCACATTAAATGCCACACGCTCGGATAGGTTGTCTTCTACATAGGCTTTGATTTGCGGATAAACATACTCGTTCAGTCCCACATGTTGCATCATACGAACAGAGGTACGACGAATAAATTCATAGGAATCCGTAATGGCCAAGTGTAAGACTTCCCGGAAGTTTTTGTCACCAATCTTCTCAAGCAATCCCAAGCAGGTGAAACGTACCATCATGAACGGAGAAGTTTCAAAAGTTTTTCTTAATAAATCAGAAATACCCGGATAGTCATTGCGATAAAGGTTGTGCAAAGCAAAATTCTGTATGTCGGCATAGGGCGACTGTAATAATTCCAACATGCGGGACTCGTTATATGGCTCTTTGAGCAAAGCATTGGCATCTATCTCATTGATAGATTGAAAACGTAGAGTAGGATCACCGGTAATGTGCGATTCGAGAATATTCGTCAATTTAGCCCATTGCCCCACTCGTGCTCCCATACCTAACAGGCCGAGCATCTCGTTTGCCATTTTATCTTGCAGTACATTGACTGAATTGGCAAAAGTAGTTACGCATTTTCCTTCCGACATGATATAACGTCCGGCAATGTAATCTTTTTCTCGGAAATCACCATTATAGCATGCATCGAAAATTACCATACGGCTATTAGGCTTAAACTCTGTAACTTCCGATAGGATAATACCGGTGCGCAGGTCTAGTAAAGAATCTTCTGCAATTACTTTGGGATCATCATAGCCTGCAATCCAAGTAGTGTCCAAACCGTATGTGTTTTTCATCATATCCAGCATTTCGTCGAAAGACTTTTTGTTGTTTTGCTTTCTACGCGCTAAACCACGATAATAGTACTTCATTGCATCTACATGAGCATTCCACCTATTAGTAGCGGGACTACCGGAAAGATATTGACGTTCGGGCATACCATGCTCATGAAAAATAGACAAGTCCAGTTCTGTGCGTTTCAGCATATTAATGACATCGTCCTTGGGATAATCGCTGAAATTATAACGGATGAAACGGGCTCGTCCTTCTTTATCGAATACGCCCGGCATCTGTTCGCGGATAGTAAAGGTTTCCGGTGTCCATGCAGTCAATGAGTTAGAGTAAGAGCCATCACCTGTATAGGAGAAGAATTGGTCTAATTTATTGTTTGTCTGGTGCTCAGCCACCACTTTTTTAAAATAGCGGCTGATTTGCGCATGCGGTTCTTCGCCGTTATCAACAGCTTTGACACGTGCAGAATATATGTCACACCGAATTTGCTGTGGAGATTTTATAGCCAAATTATAATAGAAGAAATTATTTTCGACACTGTCCTGTTTCAAAAAATCGAATTGTAGGTCGAAATCGTCGTAGAAACGATCGCTAGGCACTGAAGAATCTCTCCAGTCATTGTTTTTCTCATCCATTTTAAAAGCGGAAGTCATATGCTGGGCTTTGCGGAGCATTGGAATAGGAATATCACCGACAAATACCACTCCTTCCAAATTATCCTTTTTGTAGAGCTTAACAATAACTTTCTTTACATCTTCCGGTTTCTTCCATTCATTGTATACGATGAACGTAGGCAACCCTTCCTTTCCTAGAATCTCCTGATAGGCTTTAAGCTCGGCTTCGCAAGCCTGAAAAGTCCCTTTATCTGTAATTACAGCAAAAGAGGTGTCCTTTACTTTCACAGCCGGTTTAACAAATGTCTGTGCCCGCAGAGATAATATGCTGCAGAGCATCAAACTTCCAGTTATTAATTTACGCATGTTTTGTAATATAGATTTCGTTATGTAGCATTAAAAATTACATCCTAAACTTATCGATAAATAAGTACGCCCATCATAATCATAGTCAGAGGTATTTACACGATCGAATACAACTTTTGCAAATAAGTTCATACGTCTGTTTTCTCTGACTTGTTGCGAATACGTTATCGACCCGCCAATACGATAGTAATCACAGGTATAATAATTAGTCAGCCCTTGTTGTAATTCGGTTACAGTTGGATAGTCTGCATGGCTGCCACCATATACATATTCACCTCCCAGATTATTGTTATACGCAACATGAACATCTATTAAAAGCCTGCGATTCAAACTATTGCCTAAAACAAAATTTTTTTTGCCACCTAAGCCTAAAGATAAATTTTCTGCATTCTGTACAGAATTAGGCATTAAATATTCATCGTCTTGATTGGTATAATTCACATTTAATTCTGCTTTCCAACTATATTCATTCCCGCGGTTTCTGCTTAATGCATAATTAAGAGAAGCGGTTTGTGCCTTGTACGTAGAACGGATGTTATTATATAATTCCACCCAGCCACTTTGTGATTCAGAGTTATCGCGTTGAGAAATATACTGAATACCATCGATGTTACGATTTGTATATGTGGTTCTCATATAATTGGTATAGTCCTTTCCTTCCTGAATCATCGTTAAAGAAACATGAGCAGTTTTATCTTTTACACCGGCTATTTTTTTAGGAGTCGTATAGCTCTGCTGAACAGTTTCCGCTTTTACATCGTAACTGCCCTCAAGCAGTAAATTGAAAGACGGCATACTGAAGTTGTACTGGAGAGCTCCACCGAAACGGTCTCCAATATAATTGCTGGTTACACCGCTGCCTATTCCTTTTATGGCTGTTCCCAAACCGTATAATATATAATAATCTTGATCCACATAAGAGTTGACATTACTCATTCTTGAGTCTTCCTTGATAGAACTATACTTGAAACTTGCACCAAACTTGTGTGAATTATTCAACCTGTAAGTAATCCCCGGTGTCAGTTCCAGCGTATAAAAACGGGTATCCACACGCGGGTCACGCTGTTTGGCAGCTAATGTAGCTACATAATTACCTTCCAAACCCAATGCCCAATGATTACCAAATAAAGGAGTAGCTGCACGAAACTTCAGATCGTAATATTGATTTCTCCATTTACTTAAGTGCTGGTCTGCGATATAGTAAGGCATTCCCCTGAATGGATCGGCAATGGAGGCATTATATCCGGCATCCGTCAGATTGTTTTGTGCAAAATTAAATGCTCCCCATACATATGCATTTTTCAGATTGATAAAACCTTCACTGGATACACCTACGATAGTCTCTTTCTGCCCCTCTTGCGGACGGCAATAGTTTCCGTCCTGTAAGTCATATCCCAATATAACATTCGAATAATTCTGAATATCATCGAATGGCATACCGGCAGCATTCTGTGAATGAGACCATAGTCGTTTTGTTTTCAATTGTTCCATAGCGGCAGGAGAGAAACCCTGTGCCGCTCCCACCATACTTACAAAGCAGGCTATCACTACCAGCAGGCAGCTTTTCATATAGTTCATATATTGTTTTTTCATTGTTCTGTCCTTTTAATTAATTATTGCAATGTGTGATTCCATGAAGGCATTTTTGCTCCATTACGACGCATTACAGGAACAACGCCACGTTCAAAGTCATCCGTACTGTTGTTTGTATCCTGATATATGTATGTGCCTGTTTCTTCGCGAATAATAGGATTACCTTCTTCGTCTGTGGACAATTTACGAGCAATACCTAAACCGCAGTAAGTAGCTCCTACCCAAGTAATACCTGCATCAAGTACACCGGGAACACGTTTTGCATTCATCTTTGACTCATTGTCTACTGCTTCAACAGCATCCAATACATATTTAACAGGTATTTTAGCATAATAAACATTACTGTTCGGTTTGCTTAGATCTGTTGTCTTCATATTTTCATCATTGACCGGATCCCAAGTTTCTCCTTCAGGAACACGAAAAATCGCATAAGCGCCTCCAAATACGGATGTCAAATACTGTGGTATGCTTCCCATCTCTGCTTTTCCTTGATAGAAAACATGTTGCATATCATAAGCTGCCTGGTCAGGGAAATTTGGATTATTCATATTAAACTCAAACTCAGAACTACTGCCATCGATAGGACTTTGAGGGTTATAGATGTCCAACTGATGATTAGCGGCAAATTGAGAAATAATGCAAGATTCACCTGGTGCTAACGGATATTCGGTTCCATTTCCTGGAAATTTCCACACACGTTCTCCATATGCATAATTATTACCATCCGCTTCCGGCCAAATTGGTAGTTTAGTAGTAGCTGTACCTGGAGTTAGATTTGCGAAATAAATACCGTCCAAATACAAAACGTCAGCAGAGTTATTGTATATCTCATAGAACTGGTCGCGGAAATAGACTCCCCCCTTTTCAGGACGGCTACCGCAATAATAAATCTCCTTGAAAATTAAAGGGCTCACTTTAAGGCCTTGCACTTCAATATTCAATGCGCTGCCATGGTGAAATAATGCTGCATTTACAGAGTTACCATTGATATAGTACTCGCTATTTTCTGTATCAATAGCTGTACCGGATACTGTTACTGAATAAATTCCGGGGATAATCCCGTCAACTTTCACACTATTATCAGTTACTTCTTTTACATAATGTAAATCTTCATCGTAATTGTCAAACTTTACAGTCAGATCTTTCAGCGTGGATATATTTTCAACGGTAATATCCAAATATACATCAACTGTGATAGGATTCACTTCTGCTGCACCAGACATGTCCCTGAAGGAATCGCATCCTATCAAAAGGGTACTTGCCAATGTAAACAAATATATTAAATATTTTTTCATAACTTCCTAAACATTATAAAGTGAGTGATAATTCCAGCCCAAAGAAAAATCGGTTATTCAATTGAGTATACGAACCCGGATTACGTTTGGATTCTCTGCGCGGATAACTTCTGAACATATTGTTGGCAAAGAAAGAAACACGTAGCATATCGCTAATTTCTTTAGTTACATTCAAGTTAAAACAAAAATAAGGACTATATGATTCTTTTATAGCATTATTATGACTTACATTATTCAACATATATCCATATCCTGCATCTTTTACTTGCTGGGTAGTGGTATATTGCCCTTCGGGAAACATATTTACAGACGCATCTTCCAATGCTAAATAGCCCACAGGTATAGAATCGTTTCCAAATGTATTCCAATTAGACTGCTGCCAAATAGCTTGTGCTGTCATCGTAACAACAAAACCGATACGCGGGATATTGTGAGTGGCACGTAAAGTCGTTACAAATTGTTGTTTGTAACTTGCATTGCCTTCTTGAGAATAAATGGCCACCGGTTTACGGGCTGAAGCAGCATCTTCGCTATTGTCATAGAAGCTATAACCCTGACGCCAACTTTTAGTACGCATCCATGAACCATTTATTTGGAAAGCCGTACGGATAGCATCAATACGTCCGATGTTCAAATCAAATTCTAAACCTTTGGTTTCTATATTTAAATTATTAGTTGGTTTTGCATAAGTAGACAATACCGGTAAGCTACTACTAAGTTCTATTCCGTTTTCTGTGCGCTGATATTCATTATAGATAAATGTATTGAAGGTATTGAAAGTTTGGCTCATTACATAACCATCCTTCAGACGCTCCTTATAAGCTATTACATTCAGATTGGTTTTACCCACTCGTAAATTAAATCCGACTTCCGCCTTATGATTTTGGGCAATCTTTAAATCTGAGTTATCTACTTGCCGAACTTCTGTGGTGGTCATGAACAAACGCTGGCTTTCCGGAATGTTTTCATTGGCAAGCTCATTTATATTGATATATTCAAAATATGCATTTTCCGGATATAAATAGAGAAGAGAAGGCATCTTTGCAGCAATACCGTAACCTCCCTGAAGACTTAATAAATTCGGAATCAAATCAATGGATGCATTTACACGTGGCGAGAAAATGCCCCCTACTACTGAGGTATGATCATAACGCACACCAGCCTGAATGTTCAAATCATGCGTACCGCTTATAGACCATTTAAAATTATCTTCCACATATGCACCAAATTGGTTAATGAAAGGAATATCCTTATAGTTACGTGGACGGAAAGATGAATTATGACCATATTGACTACGATAAGGAGGAGTACTTGGGTCATAAGTTTTTCCCTTACCAACATTACCGTCACTCCGGAAATCCGCACCAATCAAGATGCGATTGTTTACATGACCGCTCGCCTTGAATAGAGAACTCGTTACCTTAGCAAACAAATTAACTTCACGACTATCAATTTCATAGTGTCCCCAATAGCTGCTTGGCAGATAAACAGCATAATGATTTATGTCTTCCGGTCCAAAATTAGTAATTTGATTACCATTGGCATCATAGATGTGCTGACCAGCAAAGTTACTAAGCACCGTACCGTTTGTAGTGGTCATGGAATAAGGAGATGTAGCAGAACTGTATATGGTTTCATAATAACTGTCTTTATCCATATACGTACCCGACAATACATAGCGTAGTGTTTTCAACCAGCCCTTATTTATATTCCATGTACCATTGGTATTCAAAGTAAAACCTACATCACGACCTTCCGAGGCAGTTTTAGTTTGTTCGTCATCAGGATTACGTTCACGCTGATCCTTACCATAAATAAAATCAAAGCTGGAATTGGTACGTAACTTATTATTAAAGAAAGTATTTGAATAGAGCAACTTTGTTGTGGCACGCTGATAGTGCTGGTAACTGGATATGGGATTATTCGTATTATAAGCATAATCTGCACTTACATTTAAAGCACCTTTCTTTTTTCCAAGTTCAAAACCTGTTCCCATAGACACCTGATAGATATTGGGATTGGCTTTTGCTTTGATACGTAGCGGCTCACGACCAGCTTTTGTATTAATAATTACTGCTCCTGAGGTCAGATCACCATATTCAACAGAAGGGATACCACGAACAATTTGTATAGATTCTATATTTTCTGTAGAAATACTGCGAACATCGATTCCACCAGCCGGCGAGGCACCTCCGGCCAATGAAGCGGGTGTTTCCGTACCACTTAATACCGTAGGGTTCATCGCAGATAAATTAGCATTATTTGAGATGGGGGCACCATCACGAATTATTGCAGTACCCATAGCATTCATCGGAGCTTCCGGACCACTGGAACTGGAAACTTGACGGATGTTAATCTGTTGTGCCGAACTCATATCCTGATTCTGTGAAATTCCACCTGGCATCAATGACATTACATCATATAAACTGGTCGCTTGCATATGATCCATAGCAGAGCGGGAAATGTGAGAAGATGTGGATTTGCCCGAACGGTTGTTGGTTGCGGTTACTGTTACTTCTTTCAACTTAAAATCCTCATTCCTCATTGTAAAATTAAGAACCAGGTCCTTACTTACATTTATTAAGGTGTCAATAGAAACTTTGCCTAAATATTGAATTTGCATACGAATTTTACCAGTAGGTACATTTTCCAGTGCGTAGCTACCATTTTCATTAGAGGTTGTCCCTAATGAAGATTCTGGAATGGACACTGCTGCGAATTCTAAAGGTAAAAGCTTGTTATTTTGGTCGTATTCGTAAACAATACCTGTAAGTTTGACTTTGTAATTACTTTGCGCTTTGACAGGAAAGGTGGCTCCTATGTACATTAAGTATAAGTATACAAATACTATATTCAATACTCTTTTCTTTTTTTTCATACTCATATATTAATAATTATGGTTATCCTTACCACTAAGATTTATATACAACAACCTTTAAAAAATAGCACTTTGCCTTGGCATCACCAGACAACATGGTTAATTCTGATATTAGCAACAATAGTTAATTTTTATTTTTGGGCTATGCCGTTTTATTACATTTTACTACATTGTTTGGACAATCTCATTACGTACAGAGATTATAGAATATAATACATTACATTCTCTCAGAAGTACAGTTGCTGGTTTTCCATTTTGCGTGCAAAAATAGTCACTACTTAACACTGTTAAAATACCATTTTAATAGTATAAAAATGAATTAAATACCTATATATAGGTATTTAGCATTGGTGATGTGGTGCTTTGAACGAATTGACATACTCCCATACCTAAAGGAACGGGCTTTCTCGCACGTTTAGCGTAAGATAGTTGTGGAATGAAATTTATACACGAGGAGTTATTATCCTTGCCTATGTAAATACAACAATCCCCCTACTCTGAGTAAGGGAATCGTTTGGTTACTGTTCTGATGGTTCATGGCGTATTCTTCATGCCAGGCAAGAAAGGCTCTAGCGCTTTCACCGCTTATTGGCCGAGTATCAATCCATTCTTTCCATTCATCGGTCAGTTCCGACTGTGCTTCAACGAACTCTACTAATGTTATTTTACCGTCTTGCTGTCAGTTTATATTAGGTAGATCCTCTCCCAATTATGCAGATAGGGAAAGATGATTTGGAGTGTGAACCTATACCACTAATAGGAGCACACTCGCCCAAACGACACAACAGGCTGCATAAAATAAATACAAATGTTTCGTTGTATGGAAACAAAAGATTACCTTTGCTGCATAAAAACAACAACTTATGGAAGAAAAGACTAAATTCAAAATCATCTATTCAAAAGATGCAGATGATTTTCTGAACAACTTACCAACGAAGATTAAAGACAAAATGAAACAATGAAATTTTATACAGAAGAAGAAATATTAGATAAGCACATAGGGAAAAAAGGCACTCCCAAAAGAGATCAGTTTGAAGCTGATTTAAACTCTTTCTTAATTGGTGAAGCCATTAAACAAGCTCGTCAGTCGAAGAACCTAACACAAGAGGAATTAGGGAATCTGATAGGAGTGCAGCGGGCTCAAATCTTCCGAATTGAAAACGGTAAGAATTTAACCTTTTCCACCATTGCAAGAGTTTTTAAAGCTATGGGAATAAGTGCTAAACTTGAAATTAGGAGCATAGGCCAAGTCGCATTATGGTAATCTGTTGTATACAACTATTATTCTTATTGAAGTGATGAATTTAAACAGCAAAAAGATGTAATGTTTAACTAGAATACAGTCTATCCGGTTAGATGATTGTATTCATAACATTACATTAAAATGAGTAGATCGAAGAAGAAGTTTCCCGCTGGAGTATGGTGTGGGTGCAAATCACAGAAGAAAGGCAAAAGAGTTGCGTCCAAACGTTTTAGAAGATATACAAAAATACTAATAGCTCAAGCAAAATACGATCTTCTGCCAAAACGTTTAATTCATAAAATTGTGTCCAACTATACCTAATACTGTCCTCCATATTTTCTCCTCTAAAATTCTTCATTGTTTCACGTTTTAAATTCGCGCAAACAAAGAATAACTTTCAGAGAGTAAAAATACGGGGGGCTGAGTACTTACTTTGTATTAGCTTAAATTCTTTAATCTATTGATTGAATTCCGAAAGATTGTCAATCATCTTTTTTAGATTCTTCTCGTTTTTTTCTTTAGATATAGAAGAGTCATTCACGAAGTGCGAACAAGGAAAACGAGGACATCCTCCACAATTATTTCTTTTTTGATCTTTGCAACATTTCCAAATAGGACATATGTCATCACCTGTGTATTGTAGCCAGAACACTTTTCCTTTTATTTTCTTACATCCCTTGCATTCGTTTGGAAAGGATAGGCAATCAATACATTTTGCACCGCAAGGTGATGGGTTGTAATAATCATCTTTCCAATACCACCATTTGCTCTTTTCCTTATTCGGATTGTCGGAATCAATGTAATAGGTCAAGGCTCGATAAACATAGAGTTGGCATCGGTCAACAGTACAACCTTTCATTTCACATTCTTGCTTGTACAAATCATTGGCACTTTTACCTTTGAGAGAATCCAAAGATGTATAACCCATTGATAACAAGTCTTGCTCAGTCTGCTGTTCAATGTTTGGAAGATGCAAAAAGGGATGAGAAGTGAAATTTATGTTTTGTCTCTTTTTCGCCTTCTCTTTGGGATAAGGCAGCATCATTTCAAGTTGTCTGACAATCTTTATCAAGAAGTCCTTATGTTCCACGTCTATAATGTAATGGGGCTTTGCGCTTTCATAGGGTATTCCAGTTTCTGCTTCTGTCATCTGGTTGGCTATTCCTGATAGCATTTTAACGTATGCTGTATTGTCGCAAACTAAAATAACAGCTTTTCGTTTACATATAGTCCCCAAACATCTTTCGAAAACGGATATGCCCTAGTTCTTGTAGTTGAGAGCATATAAACTCTACAAATTCAATATTGCTTGCCATAATATAGATTTTCTTTTGCAGCTTATATTAAACTAAAAATAAGGATCTCTTATTATAATATTCTGAGAAGTTCTTGATGGATATTTCCGTTTGTTCCGATTACTTGGTTTCCTTGTCTAGGATTAAGCTTATTCCCAATCCAGTCAGTTACCTTTCCTCCTGCCTCTTCTACCAAAAGTATGCCTGCAGCATAGTCCCAAGGGTTCAGATACACTTCAAAATATCCACCTTGCCGGCCACATGCTGTATATGCCAGTTCCAGTGCCGCAGACCCCAATCTTCGGATGTCTTGTGAGTTTTCGTAGACCTTGAGAAACCTAGTAAAGTTTTCTTTAGCCAGTTCTCTTTTAGCAGTTCCGATACCGATGATAGTTTCCGACAGTTTTTTGGCAGAGGAAACATGGATAGGCTTGCCATTCAAGAAACTACCTTCTCCTTTGACTGCAGAGAAAACCTCATCATGGTATGGGTCATAAACAATGCCTAATACAATTTCATTTTGTTGGCAAAGAGCCAATGATACTACGCTGTGGTGATAGTTATGTATGAGATTGGTTGTTCCATCCACGGGGTCTAGAATCCAATAACTATCTGTGTTCATCTGTTGCAAGCCGGTTTCTTCTCCGAGAAATTGGATTTCTGGGTATAGTTTATATAATTCTTCTTTTAGGAAGTTCTGTACGGCTACATCCACTTGCGTGACATAATCGGCAACTCCTTTTTCTTTTACATGGGCTGCCATTTCCCGGTTTGTGATGATTTCTTTGGTTTCTTTAACCAAATAGATTATTCGTTGTAAATCCATGATTTTCTATATTAATGTTTTGCATAGAGTTTCCTCTTAGATTTAATGTAAAGTTACTTGTTTATTTAATATTTTATCACATGATGCGAATCAAAAATATCATTTGAGGGATTTTATTTTTGATTTCATTATGATTGTCGTCTTATTTTATACCCCATTTTATTATCTTGTATATATGAATGATATATATGCCCTTCAGTTATTATTTCTAGAATAAAGTGATGTGTTTATAATACTTGTTTTAGATATATGGGAGAGAAAATAGGATATGTCTAAGTATTCTTGTGGAAAAGTCGCGCCTTGTTATCAGAAGGATATTGGAGAATATATTTAAAAAATATTGTCTAGGAATAAGAGTTTACAAGATAAAGATATATGAAATACAAATACATTCTTCGATGTGCTAAATATATCTATAGTTTTTAGAATGAGAAGTTCTGTATTTTACGATGCAGCATATTATGCTAATTGACTGTCAATACTTTATGGCTTAAAAGGTAGAAGGCTCAAAAATTTACTTGTTTTTTGCCGAAAATCGAAGATTTAACACTTTTAACCTTAGTTTATCTTCAAACGAAGGGGAAAAGAGAAAAATAGCTCTCTTTTGCTCCGAAACCTCCGGTTCGCAAAGATAAGGCATATCGGTGATTATTTCGCCGATTGAGGCTGCAAAATCGGAGATGGATTTACGGATTTGCAGGTTGCTTTTGTGTCTTGATGAGGGGCGAATCTTGCTTCGCTTTTGAGTTAGGATTTCGGATTCTTTTGCAGCCAAAAGAGAAAATCGGTAGATATGGTTCGGCTCGGCTTTGGCGAAGCCATTTCTTTTTCTCCCTCTGTTAGCTTTACTTTAATGAACGTATATATGAATACGGAGATAAAGTAAAGTTGCTTTCGATACAATCACCATCTTTGACCGAATCAATTTAACAAACTGTATACCATCAAAAATACAAAGTTATCTAGAACAAAAATAGAAAAATAATTGGCTGAATGAGATGTAATCACTATTTTCGTAGTTAGTCTCGAAAGAGATAAAATATCTGGTTGGCCAGTTTCACTTGAAGATATGAGTTTAGATACGAAATTACTGATAGCTAAAGATTATGAGGAAGTAATCTGTGACGAGGATATTTCGAGGGTGGGTAAGACACACCGAAATCCAGCGTTGACAAGACTGACTCTTCATGCATACGCAAGAAACATCTGTACTTAAAAAAAACATACATGCTTGCCGATGTCGCAGAGGAAATGAAAGGGCTATCTATGCCCACGTTTGATGATTATGGAGTGCATTGGAGAAATTTTTGTCATAGATGATATTGAAGCGTGGTCTTTGGCTATTCGCTCAAGGACTGTAATACGAACAGGAAAGAAATGTTGTTTCGTTGATTCTTCGATTAAGGCTTCGTGAACCAGATTCGCTAATTGCCCTCACAGGTGGAGAAATGGCATACACCTGCGAGGATGGAATGAAAATAATCCTAATAGATTGTTTGAGAGACTGATTACATTGTTATAAGTTAATAAAACATATATAGAAAATGGTCATAGAGATTCTTCAAGCAGGTACAGGTGATAGTATTTGGGTTAGTCACAATAAGAAGAATATTGTGATTGATGGTGGAAAATCTACAGCAGCTATTAGGGCCAAGTATAGCAAAATGCCACAGGATGAGATTATTGACCTGCTTGTGGTGACTCATATTGATTCTGACCACATAGCTGGTATCATAGCATTGGTTAAACACATGAAAGAAATTGGAGAGACACATAGGCTGAAACAAGTTTGGTTTAACTTTCCCAAGAAAGAAGAGACAGATGAATATTCTGTAGGCGAAGGAAATGAGTTAACGTCTCTTCTTCTTGAAATAGACGGATTGTCCTGGAATAATAATACTTCCGAGTTACTTGGTTCTACGATAGAGTTTGGCGACATAAAACTGCATGTATTAGCACCTGACCATGATGTTGCATATGAAAATAAGCCGAAAGAACCTGATGAGCTTGGAGTTCGTTCAGATGATTGGTATATTGATTTAAGGACCTTGATTGATAATGTTGATGATGACGATATAGATGAAGGAGGTACCAATAGTCAGTCAATTATAATTCTGGCTGAATGTGAAGGCAAGAAGTTATTGTTACCAGGTGACAGTACCCCTAAGAAACTATGTGATGCGCTTCAGTCTTATAATAAGACTAACGGTACACCTCTTGAATTGGATTTTATGAAACTTCCCCATCATGGGAGTACGCGAAATGTTACTAAAAACATCCTTAACGAGGTAACATGTTCAAACTTCATAATTTCGACAAAGAAGAATAATAAATATTATTTTCCAAATAAAGAGACTATTGCCAAGCTTATTCGCTACAGAGACAGTGCAGATAAGGCAATCAACGTGTATTTTAACTATCAAGAATCTCTTGATGTACTTGGAATAACAGCAGAAGAGTTGACAGAAAATAATATTAATCTCAACGTTTGCAATGAATTCAACTTTTGACATACGCAGTAATTGTGTTAAGATAAAGGCTGACATCAAAGGAAGAGGACTCCAGTTTCGAGGAAGTGGAGTCCTATACCCATTAGATGGAGATGACGAGTATGATTATATCTTTACAGCTCAGCATATTTTTAAAGATACTAGAAAAAAGAAGTTGAATGCTGTTCTTGATAAGATAGGAACAATCGAAATAGAAGTATTTGAGGATGGCCATTTTGTAACCTATAAAACCATTACAAAAGACACTATCTCGAATTCTTTACTTCCTATTGGTGAAGATTTTCTTATCATTAAGATTGACAAGAGCGAAAAGCATTTTACTCCCTTCTTGTTGGCGGATGACCTCATTGAAGAAAAATCCATGCAACTATATGGGGTTTCAGGTGAGGCACAAGATATAATTACCAGACTGGACTGTAAATGTGTAGATAGCAAAGTAGATTTGGTTAATATCACTTCGCATGTAGACAAGATGGACAGTTTACATGGAATGTCTGGTGGTGGTGTTTTTGCCCAGAATCAACCATTGATGTATGGTGTACTATGGAAATATGCTGCGACGGAAGGTGAGTTTCACAATGTAAAGATTACACAGGTATTAGAAGAAAAGATAAAATCACAGTTAATGCTACGAAGATGGAAATCACTTAATTTCATCAAAATAACACAGTGTAAACAAGCAATGGATGTTGTTTACGGTAGCTTGTTCCGTGATGTCAATGATTCAATACTGGTTAACCGTAATAATACGCGGTTTCCTCTAGAGGCAAGATTTGTAATGCCTGACTTTATTGATGAAGTACAAAGCTTATATTCTGATGATCAAGTGAAACCAGAAGAGAAGTTTGTTCTGGCTGATACGACAAATCTCTATATAAAAAGTAGTGAGATTCAAGAATATAGTGAGCAATATCTTAAAGAATTCTATAGCCAACTGAATAAAACGAGCAATAGAGAAATCAGAATCCCTGCATCAACCATATTGAATCCCAGCAGGAATATATTACTCATTGTGGGAGGTCCCGGCTCAGGCAAGTCTTCTTTGCTAAAGTATCTTACCTTACAACTACTAAAAGGAAAAATGGATATCTATGACGGCTACTTACCTGTATGGATGCCATTTTCATATATGGCAAGGAATTGCGATAGTGATATAAAGAGCATAGTTCGGGATTGGCTTCAAGAAAGTAAGTTATGGGAGAAAAACAGCCATTATCTGGAATATGCATTTGAGCAGCAAAAGATACTATTAATAGCTGATGGAATAGATGAATGGGGTGATGAGCCCTTACAAGCAGATAGAATTATTCGTAAAGTGAAGGCGGAGACAGAAGCTGGTAATTTACTAGCCATTTTTTCAAGTAGGGAATATGGCATTGCGAATATCAATTCTCCCTTCAGTACAAGCGACACATATACAATCGCACCATTGTCTGCGCTACAGCAGGATGAGCTTGTGAAGAAATGCGTTGATCATTATAATGGTCTGGTTCGCGAAACAAAGAGGACAGCAGAGTTCCTATCTGCTAAGTTGAGGTCGCTACATGACGTTGATCGTATGAAAGAGAACCCTATGCTGCTAACCATCCTTATTGGGCAATATCTACAGGGTAACGAACTTCCTCACAACAATATTGCAGCCATGGACTGTATAATGGAGCAATTGTTTGTTAAGCATCAGCAGTCACGCAAGTACCAGGCTTACGACTATTCTGGGTCATTTGACTACACAAGTAACAAAATGATGCTTGGAGTTCTGTCAAAAGAAATGTTTGACTGTTACAATGATGGCAGCATGGATAAGACCCAGGCAGAAATACTGCTTAACCAATATCTGAATAGTCAGACATCAGGGCAGGAACTGAATAATGCGCGTATTGTTGATGATTTATTCAGGCATGATACACATCAACTGGGCGTTATAGAGGAAAGAATAGGATCTCGCATCTCCTTTATCAATAGGCAACTACAGGAATTTATGACTGCCAAATACCTTTCGGTAGATATAGAGAGGGCTAAAGCGTTTATTCGAGATAATGTTTCGAATACCGGGCTACACCAAGTTGTTCTCTTTCTTTTCGAAATGATGCCAGCATCAGCTTTTGTAGGTTTGTACAATATCTTAAAACCTATAAGAACAAACGATTATAGGGATTATTATTTGTATAAGTTGAAATTAGAGGTTCTGGTAAGATCTGTGAAAGCACCCAAATATTTCTTACTCGAAGAAATTGAAGAATACATACAAAGGATTGAGTGGGAATCTGATTATGACTTCAAACATGATTTACTGGAAATCCTGCTCGATGGTTTGTATAATACCTCATTACAGGCTCGTATTGAAGACTTTATTTCCAGATATATCCCTTCGGCTTCCGTATATCATGACATTAGGTTATCTGGTTTGGCACAAGTGGCTAACTTGACGGAAGAAGATCGCCAGTTTGTTGTTTTGACTGTTATAAATGGTGATGTGAGCAACAAAATACTCGCATCTAAGGTAATTAGGAATCATATCGCTGGAGATGAGAAGTTGCTGGAGATGGTTAATTCATATATAGTACCATCAACATTGCCAGAAGTGGTAGCCTTCTTCATTAGAAGTGTTATTGTAGATGGGATAGATATAGATCAGGAAAACGAGCTAATACGGAAAGTTGTGGCAGGTGACATCTTTACTCACTTTTATCAAATGGAGTTTTCTTTATTTAAAGGTGAGCCCGTTTTATCTGATGGAATCCTTGAATTAGTTTCAGAACTACCATTTTCAATTCGAGAGGAGGCTAACCGGTTATTGCAGCAATATTTCCTACAAGACGATGCTGTCATGCAAAAGGCTTTAAAGTCGGTTAGCGCACCCTACAGAGAACAAGGTAGTATTAGCAAGGATATAGCCTGGAAATATCTATTGACATGTTGGATAAATCATCCAAATGTTATCAAGGCCATCAGGGAGGAACTTAATAAGGAATATTCTTTTAATTTTGGGAATGGATATGAATTGTGGGCGATTATTCAAAGACAAGAACTATCTTCTGATTTGCTTCAAGTTATAACCGAATGGGCTGTCAATAGGGACAAAAATCATTTTATGTGGGGTGCTGAGTCCCTCATTGTAAATACCATTGTTAACGATTCTCGAATTAAAGCTAAACTTCTTGAAGCATTAGAGGGGATGAAAAGTTATCAGCATATTGTTGTCCATCCTCTCATCCAAAACTGGGGACAAGATGCTGATGTTATCGAAAAACTTCAGCGATGTCTGGATGAGATGCCGTTAAACCAATCTTCGTGGATAGCAGGATATGCATATGAAATATACCAAGGCAATGACGAACGTATTAAGGCATATCTAGATAAATGTATCGATAATGCGAACAAGGATATAATGAAAGACCGTGCAGTGTCTGTGTATATAGAACATTACAAGGAGGAATTTGCAGAAAGGTACATACCACGGATACTCAATGGCGAAATCTCGATGAGTGACCATATCCTCGGTTCAAAATGGGGCATACTGGAAGCCATTATACAGAATTATTCTGAGCGTCAGGATGTCAAAGAGTACCTTCTGACTAATTATTCTGACGACTATAGATTTGCTGGTCAGATTATAGTAAAATATCATGGTTCTGAGTTAGCCTCTCGAATGCTTAAGAAGTGGTATCACATGGATACGCATTTAAGACTCATGATGATACATAAGATTTCCAACCTGTCGAGTATGGACGAGCATTTAGAGGGAATGTTACACCTATTCAAACAGGAAGGGAATGCCTATGTCCTTTGTGATATGGTCTTATGTCTAGTTGTTCATTTGAAAAGGACGGGGAGGGATACAGACGTATTCAAAGTTACCGAGGAGGTGTTCGATACGGCTCAGGTGACAACAGAATACACATACAAAATTCGATTCTGTATATATCTAATGTATCATAAGCTTGATGAATATGTGCAGTTAAACTTGAGTTCTGGTGGTAAAGAGTATGAATTTTCCCAGATGCACATTTTCTACAATGATAGTCCATATATTGAGAAAACAATCGTTGATGAGGCTGATTATTTACTTGCCGATGATATGGCTAATTTAAAGAAAATTGTTAAGGAAGACAAGTGTATCTATTCCTATGTTGTTTTCTTCTCAAAATATATTAACACAACATCAGACGCGGCTCGAATCATTGTAAAGTATCTTAATGAAAATAGAGATAATATTGACGATGCAAATATTCTGCTGTTCTTAATGAAAGTGGGAAACCAGAAACAGTTATTGAAAGAATTGGTTATTGCCAATATAGATAATACGAATAGCGAAATGTCTGCGACATTGGCTCAAATCATTGTCACTGAATTTGATAAAGATGAAGATATAAAACAGCTTCTGAAGCTGGAAGAGTGGAAATGGCATGATGATTCCTTTAATAGAATATCAATTAATTGTTCACTCAACACTAACGTGGAAAATTTGAAAGAGATTTATAGCGAGTTAAAAGAGAACAAGTATGAATTGACTAATTGTTATGCCTCATACAACTTCATATTCTCAATGATGGATGATAACAAAGTTGTGGAGAACCTGAAATACTACTTGACCAAACTTCAAGAGACTTTTGTCTATCGAATGATTGTTACCCCCCTTGACCATGAGGTTGAAACGAAATAAAGCAACGGCTGATAAACTATATGAAGAACTATTACAGACTGAAGATCCAAGAATCAGAGTGGGCTTCTATTCAGTTCTTTCATCAGCAGGTGTAAAATCGGTAGAACTAAGAGGTTGGAGAGAACATCAATATCAGCATCTTGATGAATATGGACATGATATTGTGTTGAATAGAGATAGGAGGTTGATTGTGATTGTACAATGACAATGACTTAAGATTAGGTATATAAAATATTTTCTTTGTATGATAGCACAAACTCAATTGAAAAAGCCAAGTAACTGGCAAGACTTTGAAAAACTCTGCAAATTATTGTGGGGTGAAATATGGACTTGTGAAGATACAATAAAACGACATGGTTGCCAAGGGCGAAATCAGCATGGTGTTGGTGTATTTTCATATGTTGAAAAATATGGCGGATATTGTGATATTCAATGCAAAGGTAAGGATGACTATGCGAATGCTCAGTTAACAGAAGGTGAGATTGATACAGAAATAGAAAAGGCACTAGGCTTCGAGCCCGAATTAAAGTTGTTGATTTTTGCAACTACTGCGAATAAAGATGCCTATGCTGTATTATAGTGGTTGATTATAATGGCTTATTATCAGTGCTTTATGACTTAAGATATACTGCTCAAAAATCGAAGATTTAACACTTTTATTCGTTGCCTATCTCAAAACAGAGGGAAAATGGGGAAAATCGTTCTCTTTTGCCCCGGAATCTCCGCTTCGCAAAGATAAGGCATCTCGGGGATAATTTCGCCGATTACGTCTGCAAAATGGAAGGCTGGTTTACGGATTTTCGGGTTGCCTTTTGTGGCTTGGCAAGGGGCGAGTCTTGCTTTGCTTTTGAGGTAGGAGTTGGGATTGTTTTGCAGCCCCCAAAAGAAAGTCGGTAGATATGATTCAGTCTGGCTTTGGCGAAGCCATCTCTTTTTCTCCCTCTGTTAGGTTTACTTTAATGCACGTATATATGAATACGGAGATAAAGTAAAGTTGGTTTCGGTGATTTATACTGTGATTCGCTTGAAAAAATGTCGTGTAATGGGGATGATTCGTTTGGAAAAGTGTAACGAATTCGGTTTATTCGCTTGAAAAAGTGTAGAACTACTGTATTATACTTGCATTCAACAGAAAAACATTAAGCTACAATATATCATATAATATATGAACACGTGCTTTTTTTGTTCACTATATGATATATTGAGGCTTTAAAGTGTATTACCGGCGAACCTATGCCTTTCACAAGACAAGGCACTTGTCCGGAGCAAAACCATTGGCGATATGTTCATTTTGGAAAACATATCCCATCTGATTGCAAACGACCTTTGTTCCGTTTATCTCAGCATCAATGTTGGTATGTGAATGCCCATAAACCCATGCGTCAATGCGACTGTCGGCAATAAGCCCACTCAGTTCAGTTGCAAATGCACTATTCAGCACTGAACCTTTATGGTGAGGGGCGACGACCTCCAATGTGGGAAGATGATGTGTTACTACCACAATGTGCTTTGCGGTGCTTTCAGTTAGACTATGCTTGATGAAATCCAAGCAGAATTCATGCATCTGATTAAACTCCTCAGTTTGGAGTAATTTGCCATTATACATTATTTGCCGAAAGTCGTTCATGCCTTTCCATATAAAATACTCGTCAGAAGGAGAAATCTGAGACCACAAAGTGCTCATGATAAAATCAGTATCATCAATCTTTACTACTTGATTCTGGTAATATCCTACATTCTTCTTGAACATCCAATTCCATTGCAGTCCCTTATCCATCACATCACAATAATTGTAATACTCATGGTTTCCGGGCACAAGGAGCACTTGCCGATAATTTACAGATGCCCATTTCCAAAAATTACTCAAAGGTGCAACCTTGTTTTTCAAATAGAATATATCTCCGGCAAGAACCAGAACATCGCCAGTTACAGGTAATTCATTATGTTTCATCCACCTGCTGTTATCGCTGAATTCCAAATGCAGGTCGCTCATATATTGTATCTTCATAATCTTTTGTTTATTAATATTTTGTGTAAATCAGTTCATAATTCTTTGAATTCGATTCATCGCCAATAATACCCTCCAAGAAAGAAAATTTATTATACAGGAATTGGTAGTGTTCAAGTTCTTCTTCCTCAAAGTCTATGTTCTCATAGCAGTTGTCTATCTCCTTGTTGATTTTATCGTACAAATCGACGGTCGTTTTGGCTATTCGTACTTCCAACTTGGCAATATCTTCTTTATTCTTAGCAATAGCCTTTTTACAATGTTCGATTTCTTCTTTGTAAAAGCATAAAACCTCCTCAAGAAGGACGTTTGTCAGCACACTTGGAGATGGACTACATGGAAGCACAGTCAATTCACGACTTGGGGTAGTAGTAAGATAAAACAATTTACACCCCAAAGACTTTGCAACCTGTTTGTTATATTCATCTATTTCGCGAATGACTTTCATCAAATCTTCTTTAGATTGACTTTGGCATTCTTCATGAGACGGATGCTCTTTCTTTTTCAACAAAGGCATATTTTTGTGCCTTAAATAGACCGTTGTATATTCACTCATACATAAACCTCCTTTTTTATTTCTTATGAAATTGCTCTACTTGTTTTTCAATCATCCTTTTTACCTGTTCAAATGATATGGGGGTAAAGTTATTGTTATCAACCCCTACATCGTATTGCGTCGGATAGAGATACTGAAGCCGGGCAGCGTCAATTCCAGTGTTATTCTTCCTTGTATGTACGTGTCCGAAAAGTTGCCACACATCTTTATATCCGCCATCAAAACATAGAAAAGGATAATGGTTCAAATATATCCTTTGTTTACCGACCTCTATGTGCATCTGCATTGCCACATGTTCAAATCTGTCAATGTAGCCTTGACATATATTCTTCAAATCATGGTTGCCCATAATCAGATATATCTTTCCGTTCAACCTGTCAAGGATTTTAGTCCATTCGGCTGAACCGCCAAGACAGAAATCGCCCAGATGAAAGACAATGTCATCCTGCCCGACTGTATTGTTCCAATTGGAGATTATGGTCTCATTCATCATTTCCACATCCTTAAACGGCCTGTTGCAGAAACGAATGATATTCCCATGATAAAAATGGGTATCAGATGTAAAGAACACCTTGCTGCCATCAAATTTATAGCTCATTTCTTCTCAATTTATGTGCATCACTGCACGTTAATAATCTGGTTACCAACAGCCCATCAGACGGAAATGGCAGAAGAGCATCATAAAGGCGACTGTCACAAATGGGCATACAAACAAAATAGTTGGAAAGTTTGGTAAGGACTCTCCAACTATTCAGTTTCTATTCTCTCAAAGTACAATAATGTACTCGTTATGTTCGTTGGAAAGTATTAACTCTACGAGGTTCAATGCGTGAAACATGAACACTCGACACAGAATCAGTGCGTTTGTTGCTCTGAATTGCGGTTGTTGTTAATATATTCATTCTGTTTCTTTGCATTGTTAATGTTTATATCGTCTCAAAAACGGTGTAAAATTAGCAAATAAATCCCAATCTCACATCACTTTACATTAATTTCTTTTGCCAAAAGACTTTTATTTCTTCGATTATGCTCGCGAACCAAATAAAATATATAACTTTGCATTTGACGCAATTTATAATTGAATACAATATGGCGAATTTGAACTGTATAAAGGCAGTATTAGCTGAGAAGGGCATTATGAGTAAATGGCTTGCTAAAACTTTGCAGAAAGATCCGGCAACGGTGTCAAAGTGGTGCAACAATCATTCACAACCCGATTTATACACATTGGCACGAATAGCAGAAGTTTTGGATGTGGATATACACAAATTAATTTGTCATACAAAAGAAGAATAGAGGAATGGAACAACCTAAGTTGATAAACAACATAAGTGAGCGTGTTGTGGATGACCTCAAGGGACGGTTATCCAAAGGTGCTTGTGTGTCTATTGCTGCGGCTTCATTCTCCATTTATGCCTACGAAGCATTGAAAGAAGAACTGGAGCAGGTGGAGCAATTGCGTTTCATTTTCACGTCTCCTACTTTCATCAAGGACAAATCAAAGAAAGAGAAACGAGAGTTTTTCATCCCTAAACTTAACCGAGAGCGCAATTTGTATGGTACGGACTTTGAAATTCGTCTGCGCAACCAGTTGTCACAGAAAGCCATTGCCAAAGAATGTGCCGACTGGATTCGCAGAAAAGTGCAATTCCGTTCCAATGCTTCGCAAGAACAGATGGGTGGATTTATGCAGATCAACAACGACACCCAGCAGGTTTATATTCCATTCAATGAGTTTACCACCACACAGTTGGGATGTGAGCGTGGTGCTAATGTATATAATGTAGTCAATGTATTGCCTTCACCAACAGCAAGTGCCTACTTGGATATTTTCAATGAGCAGTGGAACAATGATGAGAAGTTTGAGGATGTAACGAAGCGTATATTGGAGTACATAGACACTGTATATCAGGAAAATGCTCCAGAATACATCTACTTCATCGCACTTTATAATATTTTCAACGAGTTCTTGGAAGACATCAGCGAAGATGTGTTACCCAATGAGCGCACGGGCTTCAAGACCAGTGTCATTTGGAATAAGCTTTACAACTTTCAACGTGATGCAGCGCTGGCTATCATCAACAAGTTGGAAAAATACAATGGTTGCATCCTTGCCGATTCAGTAGGTCTTGGCAAGACCTTTACGGCATTGGCGGTTATCAAGTATTACGAGAACCGTAATAAGTCGGTGCTTGTACTTTGCCCTAAAAAACTGAATGACAACTGGCAGACTTTCCGTGCCAATTACAAAAACAACCCCGTAGCTGCCGATCGGCTAAGGTATGACATCCTCTTCCACTCCGACCTTTCACGCGACCGTGGTTTGAGTAATGGCCTCGACTTGGAACATGTGAATTGGGGAAACTATGACTTGATTGTGATTGACGAAAGCCACAACTTCCGCAATGGTGGTAATGTGGACGAAGAGGATGAAGCGGATTTTGATACGCTCGTAGAAACAGACCGCCACAAGGAGAACCGTTATCAGCGATTGATGCGATGTGTCATCCGTCAGGGTGTGAAAACGAAAGTACTCATGCTGTCAGCAACTCCTGTCAACAACCGATTCGGCAATTTGAAGAACCAGTTACAACTGGCATACGAGGGGCGTGTGGAGAATATCAACGAAGCCCTCGAACTAGACCGCAACATTGACGACATATTCAAGTCTGCTCAGACTGCCTATAATCGTTGGGCTAAGTTGGAGCCAAGCGAACGGACTACGGAACGATTGCTGTCAAGTCTTCAGTTTGACTTTTTTCAGATGCTCGATGCCGTGACCATCGCACGTAGTCGTAGCCATATCATCAAGTATTACGACACGAAAGATATTGGCGAGTTTCCTAAGCGGCTTGCCCCTTTGTCTCGCCGTCCGCGTTTGACGGACTTGGGCGATGCCATCAATTTCAAGGATATTGCCGAGCAACTCAATGCTCTAAATCTTTCCATATACACCCCTTCGCTTTATCTCTTCGATTGTGCCCGTAGTGGTTACAGTATCGACTACGATGGTGAAGGTCTGTCTATTGACGGTCGTGAGAAAGGCTTACGCAAACTCATGGCCACCAACCTGTTGAAACGTCTGGAAAGTTCGGTCAATTCTTTCCGACTGACACTTAACCGCATCCATGAGTACATTCGGCAGACAATGGAACTGATAGAAGCATACGACAAGAAACATTCCGGTGCAACCATTGATGTATCTTCTTTCACTGATGATATGGACTCATCCGAAGGCGACACCGACCCGTTTGCCACCAAGAAGTCGAAGATTTCATTGGCTGACATGGACTATGTGAGTTGGCGACGCGATCTCGAAGCCGATTTTGAACGGTTAGACCTGCTCTTGCTGATGTTGAAGGACATTACGCCCGAACACGACAGCAAGTTACAGATGCTTATCGAGGATTTGAAACATAAATTTAGTAACCCGATAAACGGAGAAAACAAGAAAGTGCTTATATTTACGGCATTTGCCGACACAGCCAATTATCTCTATGAGCAATTATCCACGAAGATAAAGGAAACTTGCGGACTTGATACGGCTCTTATCACCGGTTCTACCGATGGCAGATGCACATTGCCGAAGTTTCCTATGTCGTTCAATAATGTGCTGACTTGTTTTTCACCTTTGTCGAAAGACCGTTTAGCCCTCTTTCCCAATGCCACGGATGAGATTGATGTACTTATAGCTACTGATTGTATCAGCGAAGGCCAAAATTTACAAGATTGCGACTACCTCATCAATTACGACATCCATTGGAATCCCGTACGCATCATCCAGCGTTTCGGGCGTATCGACCGTATCGGTAGCCGTAACAAACAAATCCAGCTTGTCAACTACTGGCCGGATATGGAACTTGATGACTATATTCAGCTCAAAGGACGTGTCGAAAGCCGAATGAAAGCCACTATCCTTACCGCAGCAGGTACCGGCAATCCGCTTTCTATGGGCGAAGAAGCCGATTTGGAATATCGCCTTGGACAACTAAAGAAGTTGCAGAATGAAGTGGTGGATATTGAAGATATGGACACCGGTATCAACATCATGGATTTGGGATTGAACGAGTTTCGGCTTGACCTCTTGCAATATGTCAAGGAACATCCGGATATTGAACATGCACCTTTCGGATTGAATGCGGTGGTAGCCGGTTCCGAATTGGCGAAACCGGGCGTGATGTTTGTGTTGAAGAACCGCAACAATGCCGTTAATATTGACCGTAAGAATCAACTGCATCCGTTCTACATGGTCTATCTGGCAGACGATGGAGAGGTTATTTGCGACCATCTGCACCCTAAACAACTGCTCGACATCATGCGTGCGCTCTGTAAAAATCAAAACGATTATGACCGTGCGCTCTGTGCTGCGGTCAACCGTGAAACGCAAGACGGCCGCCGCATGACCAAGTACAACACGTTGCTCCAAATAGCTATTGACAGCATCGTAAGCATTAAGGAAGAGACAGACATTGAGAGCCTTTTCTCTGTGGGTGAGACAACAGCCTTGCATGGAGAAATTAAAGGTTTGGACGACTTTGAGTTGATAACCTTCTTAATAATTAAAGAGAAATGAAATTATCTGATATAGAAATAGGTACTATAGTCAACTTCTTAAATGAAGGTGGTTATGTCCTGGACTTTAGTACAGCTGATTTTGATGCTTTTACCTATAAAAGCATAGGTGTTCCGCTTTGTGAAACATATAGACTTTCAAAGGGCAAATCTCTGATAGCATATATCAATGATACAAAATACGAAGATAAAATAAAGCTACTTAGCGATTTAATCAGATATTACGAACTTTCTTCAATGAAGGAACATGATGAAGAAAATCGTAAAAGCCGTGCGGTTGCTTACAAAAAATGCCGTAGCATACTTGATAAAGCAGGTGGTACAATGGTTATGACCGCTACGGCTGAAACTTTAAAAGAAGCTTTTGACAGCGATTACATATCAGCCCAAATTGATTTAATGCTCAATCTGAAGGACGGAAATCCAACAGAAGCAATTGGTAAGGCTAAAGAACTAATTGAAAGTTGTTGTAAAACAATACTTGAATTTGAAGGCTGTACTGTAGATAAAGATTGGGAAGTTCCTCGACTTGTAGACGAAACTTTCAAGCATTTCAATATTATGCCAAAAAATATCCCTGATGATGTTAAAGGAGCCAAGTCTATAAAGGCTATTCTCGGTAATCTAAAAGCTATTGCACAAGGCGTTGCAGAATTGAGAAATCTGTATGGAAGTGGGCATGGTAAGTCCAGCTCATATAAAGGACTCGAATCTCGTCATGCAAGTTTAGCTATAGGAAGTAGTACTACTCTTGTACGATTTTTGTGGGATTCATATGAACGAAGTCATGGGGTAAACAAATAATATATAAGCAATTAAAGATAGAGTTGATATGTTTAATCTCCCAGAAACGACATTGGTAAGAAGGCCTGTTCCTAAAACTGCCTTCTATCGTCATTTGGATATCAACGCCAAAATGAAGGCTCATTTTGTGGATGACATCGAAAGGATTGTCTGGTTAGCAAAACTGGCTCCTTCAACGCTGAATATCGAAGATGGAAAGTCGGTGCATGAAATTGCAGTCTTTCACGTTATGTTGAAACGAGAGGATGTGCCCGACGATGTGTTCTTACTTATCGACCGACAGATGCCGCGTCACGTATTATTTGTGTTGCAGTTTGAGGAGCAATACCGTTTGTTGCTGAACTATAAGGAATGGATAGATGAAACGAAAGGTACGTTTCATATCATTCGCTCGTTCCGCACGGAGTGGATGAACGATGATGCTTTGGCACTAAAGATTGAAGGTTCTTCGCTCGACAAAGTATATGAATCGTTTGCCGGACAGATCTCCGGATTTGGAACTCATTCGGCGGACGACACAAAGCGTATCATTGAGTTACAAGAAACATTGAAACAAAAGCAACAAACCATTGAAGCGTTACAAAAGAAAGTACGGGCAGAAAAGCAGTTCAACCGACAAATGCAACTCAATGCAGAGGCGCGTGCTTTGAAAAGTGAAGTTGCCGCATTGCAAGGCAAAATAGATAAACTTAGAAAATAATAAAAGGAATACAATATATGGAAATAAAGAAACTTGACCATCTCAACCTCAATTCGGTGGATGGTGCAGAACTTAATATGGATGCGCTCTACCGGATAGCCCCTTCGGTTTTTACCGAGGCACTCGACCCCAAGACCGGCAAAACAGCCCGAAAGGTTGACTTTGAGGCGTTGCGCCAACTGCTTGGCGACAATGCTACCGATGGTGATGGCGAATGCTATCAGTTTACGTGGGTGGGAAAGAATGCAGCAAAGGCAGAAGCGGCACGCTCCATCAACAAGACGCTGCGCCCTGTGCCCAAGGATTCGGTGGACTGGGACAATACGAAGAACCTCTATATCGAAGGGGATAACCTCGAGGTGCTGAAACTCCTCCAGCGTTCCTACCTCGGCAAGGTGAAGATGATTTATATCGACCCACCCTACAATACAGGCAACGACTTTGTCTATGACGACGACTTTGCCCGTACCGCTGCCGAAGAGGATTTGGAAGCAGGAAACATCGACGAACTTGGTAACCGCTATCGCAAGAATACCGATAGCAATGGTAAATTTCATTCCGATTGGTGCTCAATGATTTATCCGAGGTTGATGGTGGCTCGTTCTCTGCTCACAGAGGATGGGGTTATCTTTATTTCGATTGATGATAATGAGGTTGAGAATCTTAAGAAGATATGTAATGAATTGCTTGGGGAAATTAACTTTCAAGGGCATATCCATTGGAGAAGAAGACACAACCAACCTAATGACAAGACTAAAATGATAGGTCTTGTAGCTGAACATATTCTTGCTTATTCAAAGAATAGCGAATACTTAAAAACTGTTGGTGTTGGAAAAGTAGAACTTACTGCCAACTTTACAAATCCGGATAATGACCCAAGGGGGGCATGGGCTTCTAAACCATGGAAAGTGGGTTCTGATCAAACAGGAAGTAGATACGTTATTACAGGACCAAATGGTGCAGTTTATGATGAAGAATGGATGGGGGAAGAAGATACGTTTAAAGAGCTTCTTGCGGATAATAGAATCGTTTTCACGAAAGACGGTGAAGGTCTTCCCCGAAAAAAATACTTCAAGTCTGAGAGGCAAGAAGAGGGACAATGTGCCACTAATTGGTGGAACCATGAACTATTTGGACATAATCAAGGTGCAAATGATTGTTTAACAGATTTATTTGGTTTGAAGAATATATTTAGTAATCCCAAGCCGATTGAACTAATAAAAGGCTTATTGCAAATAGGAAATGTTAAAAACAATGATATTGTTCTTGATTTCTTTTCGGGTTCAGCCTCCCTTGCTCACGCTGTGATGAGAATGAATAATGAAGACCAAATGAACATTAGATATATAATGATTCAGTTGGCGGAAAACCTTGATGAATCTCAAAAAACAGCCGATAGTAAAACAAAAAAGAAGATAGAACAAGCCATTGCTTTCTTGGATTCGATAGGCAAACCACATACCATCCCCGAAATCGGTCAAGAACGCATTCGCCGTGCCGGAAAGAAGATAAAGGAAGAATCCCCTTTGACCACACAAGACCTTGACACCGGTTTCCGTGTATTCCGTTTGGACGAAAGCAATTACGAAGAGGTGTCCATCTCACCCAAGGATTACGACCAAGAACAGCTCCAGCTTTTTGCTGATAACATCAAGCAAGACCGCACCGACTTGGACTTACTCTTTGGTGCCATGCTTGCTTGGGGCGTAACGCTTGACCTACCCATGTCTAAGGAGACGGTGGACGGCTGCACCATCTATACCGTGAACAATGGCGATTTAGTGGCGTGCTTCTCCGAAGGCATTACTGACAAAGTAGTGGCAGCGATGGCTGACAAAACACCGCTGCGTGTGCTCTTCCGCGACTCCTGCTTTGCCCAAGATTCCCAAAAGATAAACATCTACGAGCAGTTCAAGCAACTGATGGACTGGGCCGACGATGAAGCCTTCAAAAATATCAAGGTAATTTAAATCCGCTATTATGGAAGAGAACAACAAAATACTCATCTATACGGATAGCGAAGGCTTAACCAAGATAGATGTAAAATTAGAAGACGAGACCTTATGGCTTACACAAGCGCAAATGTGCGAGTTGTACCAAACCAGTAAGTCGAACGTAAGCGAGCATATCAAGCACATATTTGAAGAGGGTGAATTACAGGAAGATTCAGTTGTTCGGAAATTCCGAACAACTGCCTCCGACGGTAAATCATATATGACTGCATACTACAATCTGGATATGATTATCGCCCTTGGTTATCGCATACGTTCTATCATAGCCACCCGTTTCCGTCAATGGGCCACACAGCGGTTGAAAGAATATATGATTAAAGGTTTCGTTCTTGACGATGAACGACTGAAACAACTTGGAGGCGGTGGCTATTGGAAAGAACTGTTGGAACGCATCCGGGACATCCGTGCCACAGAAAAAGTACTCTATCGACAGGTGTTGGAAATATATGCCACAAGTATCGACTATGACCCAAGAGCCTCTGTTTCGCAAGAGTTTTTCAAGAAAGTGCAGAATAAGATACACTATGCCATACACGGCCATACGGCAGCCGAACTGATTGTGGAACGTGCCGATGCCGAAAAGGATTTTATGGGATTGCTTACATTCAAAGGGAATCAGCCTACTCTGTCAGAAGCTCGCACAGCCAAGAATTATTTGGATGAGAAGGAACTTCGTGCCATGGGGCAGTTGGTGTCCGGATATTTAGACTTTGCAGAGCGTCAGGCAGAACGTGAGCAACCCATGACGATGAACGATTGGGCAAATTATCTGGATAGGATTCTTACCATGTCGGGAGAACAACTGTTATTGGATTCCGGTAAGGTGTCGCACACGGAGGCAATGGAACATGCCACGAATGAATACCGGAAATACAAACAGCGTACCATCAGCGATGTGGAGCAGGATTATCTGGATTCCATCAAACGGATTGGTAACATAGGTAAGGAAGGAGGACGCAATGAAAATTAAATACAAACACCAACGCTTTCAGGCAGAAGCCACACGTTGCGTGACGGATGTTTTTCAAGGACAACCCAAGAGCGACGGACTGAGCAACTTCTTGATAGACCAAGGCAAAGACCGCATTGACTTTAAGGTGGAAGGATTCGGCAACGCCCCTATTGTGCTTGACCGTGAGAGCCTTTGCGAGAACATACGCACCATACAAATGGCACAAGGCTTGAAGCCAATCGAGCATATCCAAGGCGAAGGGATGACCCTTACCGTGGAAATGGAAACCGGTACAGGTAAGACATATACCTATATCAAGACGATGTATGAACTGAACCAACGCTACGGCTGGAGCAAGTTCATCATTGTGGTACCAAGCATTGCCATCCGCGAGGGTGTGTTCAAGAGCTTTGAAAGCATGGCTGAACACTTTGCCGGAGAGTATGGCAAACGAATGCAATACTTCATCTATAACTCCAAGCAACTCTCCAAGATTGACGGCTTTGCCCAAGACAACGGTATTCACGTGATGGTCATCAACACGCAAGCATTCAATGCCTCGATGAACGAAGAGAAGAACAAGGAAGGACGAAGCGGAGACGCTGCCGCTCGTATCATCTTTTCCCGACGTGACGAGTTTGGCTCACGTCGTCCCATCGACATCCTTGCCAAGACCAATCCCATCATGATAATTGATGAGCCACAAAGCGTGTTGGGTACGGATAGAGGAAATGCTACCCGAAAAGGTATTCAGCTGTTCAACCCATTATTCAAGATTTTGTATAGTGCCACTCACCGCAAGGACGACATCTATAATATGGTATTCCGTTTGGATGCCATTGATGCCTACAACAAGCGATTGGTGAAGAAAGTGGAAGTGAGAAGTGTGCGTCAGGAGGGTTCTACAGCTACAAACGGTTATGTCTATTTAGACAAAATCATAATCAGTCAAGGCAATCCGCAAGCACGTATCGGCTTCGATATGAAAACCAACAGCGGTACTCGTCAGGTGATTCGCGTGGTGAACGAAGGCTTCAACTTAAAAGAACAAAGTGGAGGTCTGCACGAATACGAAGACAACTACATAATAGAACGCATTGATGGACTGAACGGCACCATCCATTTCTTGAATGGAGTTACACTACAAGAGAATGAATCTGTAGGTAAAGTTAATGAAGAGCTGTTGCGCCGTATGCAGATACGCGAAACCATCAAGACGCATCTGGAACGTGAACGCCAATTGTTCTCTAAACATATTAAGGTACTATCCCTATTCTTTATCGATCATGTAGATAATTATCGCATCTACAATAAGAGGGCGTGAAAAAAGGAAAGTTTGCCGAGATATTTGAAGAAGAATACCTGCAAGCATTGCAAGAGATGATGCCTACATTCAACGATGGCGAATATATGCGTTTCTTGTCTGATCCAAAGAATGCGTGCGACAACATTCACGATGGCTATTTTTCTATAGATAAGAAAGGCACTGTAGTGGAGTCGAAAAACAAGGAAGGTGAAAACGAAGAGCGTGGTTTCAATCTGATTATGAAAGATAAGGAGCGCTTGCTGAGCCAAGAGTGCCCGGTGCGTTTCATCTTCTCTCACTCTGCTTTGAAGGAGGGGTGGGACAATCCCAACGTGTTCCAGATTTGTACGCTGAAAGATACTGCCAACGAGATAAAGAAACGTCAGGAAGTGGGACGCGGTATGCGCCTTTGTGTCAATGCTAAAGGAGAACGACAAGATGCCGATGTACTGGGTGATGCCGTATTCAATACCAACATTCTAACTGTAATAGCCAGCGAAAGCTATGACGAATTTGCCAAGAAATTGCAAACCGAAATAGCCGAGGCTTGCGATACTCGTCCTGTAATTGTAACAGCCAATCTGTTTACCGATGCAATGGCGCAAACAGAAAATGGCACTACAATGAAGATTAACACCCAACAAGCGGTAGATATTCACGAAGAGCTGATTGCCCAAGGATATATCAAAAAGGGCAAACTTACCCAGAAGTACTTCGACGAGAAGAAGAATGGAACGCTTGACTTCGGAGAGGTTAGCGAATTTAAATCTTTCATTGTCAAGCAACTCGATAAGGTATTCGACCCGGATAGCGTGAAACCTACCAACGGAAGGGATAAGAAAGAGGCAAAGTTCAATGCCGACAACTTCCACAAGAAGGAGTGGCAGGAACTTTGGAAACGCATCAATGTACGTACTTATTATAATGTGAACTTCGATACCTCGAAGCTGATAAAGAACGCTATCGACGAGCTTGACAAGCATCTGAACGTAACGGAAATCCGCATCGTGGTGGAAAGCGGAGGTATGGAGGATATTCGCGACCGTGAGGAATTGGAAGCCGGCACAGCCATGTCGGCAGCCAAAGTAAGAACCATTCATGTGAAGGAGGCTGTGGGAAGTGGTGTAACCTACGACCTCGTAGGCGAATTGGTACAAGCTACCGGTCTGACTCGAAGAAGCATTGTAGCCATCTTGCAAGGCATCAAACCCTCCACATTCCATCAGTTCAAGCTCAACCCCGAAGAGTTTATCATCAAGTCCGGGCGCATCATCAACGATTGTAAGGCCATCTCTTTGATACAGCACATCCGCTATGAGAAGCGCAACAAAACCTTTGACTGCGACATCTTTGAAGAGGCGACACTGCGTGGCACATTGGGCAAGGACGCTATTGAAAGCGAAAAATCGTTGTACGATTTAGTGGTTTTAGACAGCCAAGGCATCGAGCGTTCCTTTGCCGAATCATTGGAAAAGGAAGACGATGTAGTGGTTTATACCAAACTGCCCGGAGGATTCTACATCAGCACCCCTATGGGCAAATACAACCCCGACTGGGCAGTTGCATTCCGTGAAGGTAGCGTGAAACACGTTTACTTTGTGGCAGAGACTAAAGGCAACGACATCGAAGCATCCCAGCTGCGAAAAGCCGAAGATGCCAAGATAGAGTGTGCCCGTCGTCACTTTGCAGCCATCAGTACAGGCGAAGTGGTATATAGCGTGGTGAAAACATATCAGGATTTGTATAATGCGGTAACGAAATAACACAATCATCCATGTAGAGGAGCCACTCTCTACATGGTATTTAATTTTTTGAATAGGAACATGATTACAGAGCATCCTTCGTATTTAAGAACGACACCTGTTGGTGAAGACCTATTTATAGGTAAATCTCATGAAGCAATATCTAAAAGAATTGCTCAACAGATTAAAAATGGTAACCATTGCCAAATGATTGGAATTGATGGTGGATGGGGATCAGGTAAATCAAATTTAGTAAAGCTCATTTCTAATGAACTCAATGCAGGGATAAGTGATAAAAAGAAACAAATGTTTCCATTTATCACCTATGATGCTTGGGGGCACAGTTCCGATTTACAACGTCGTACCATATTAGAGGAAATAACAAAATCTCTGATTAATGACTATGAATGTCTTGATAACTCTTGGCAACTAAAACTTAACGAACTTCTTTCCAAAAAGAAAAGCACTCATAACAAAAAAGTTCCTAGATTTAGCACAACTATTAAAGTCGGCATGTTATTAGTGGCATTAACCCCACTAATCAATTGGCTTGTTTCTTTAGTTCCAGACAAATGTGTTTGGGGAAAGATTCTTACGTCTATGATACCTTACATTGTTGGTATCGTTTATGTTGTTTATAAAAAGCATTGCGATGATAAAAAATATGGAATAACTGGAACCGCATCATTCTCGTCTTACTTTAAGGAATTATTTCTTGTGTACAAGGGTAAAATTTCTGAAGAATCAACTTATGAAGTGATTTCTGAAAAAGAACCTTCATCTTCACGATTTAAGGAATGGATGCATCAGTTAGATGGGAGTATCAGGGATAGCAAAAAAGTAATCCTTGTTTTTGACAACATGGATAGGCTTCCTATTGCTAAAGTACAAGAGTTTTGGGCTGCTATACACTCTTTTTTTGCAGAAGAGTCTTTTGATAATCTTGTTATAATTGTTCCATTTGACCGCTCACATATCATAAATGCCTTCAAATCGGAAGATAATACCGATAATAGCCATTGTTACGGCAATGACTTTATTAACAAGACATTTAGTGTGGTACATCGTGTAGCTCCTCCCATCATGTCTGATTGGAAAGCATTTTTCTATCAAAAATGGAAAGAAGCCTTTGGTAAAGAAGCTTCTCCAGATAAGGAGGTTACGCAAATATATGATGCTATGACCCCAGAAATTACACCTCGCAACATCATTGCTTTTATAAACGAACTAATTACATTGAAGTTTAACTCTGATTTATCTATTCCTGATAGATACTTAGCATTATACATTTTGGGCAAGGATGAAATTTCAGCTAAACCGTCAATAGAACTTTTGTCTCCTTCATTTTTAGGGAATTTGTCTTGCCTTTATAGTAATGATACCGATATGCCTAAATTTATGTCGGCTATACATTATCAGCTACCTGTAGAGAAATCAATGGATATTGTTTTTACTCGGCAGATGAAAACAGCTCTCGATAATAATGAAGTGGAGACAATTAACCAATTAGCCAAAGATAACTCTACCTTTAAGAGTATTGCAGAAATAGCTATTCTAGATGTCACTAACATTGAGAATGCGACAATAGCACTCGAAAAGGCTGATTTATCTAATATTGAGAAAGGCGTTCTCGATTATATTTGGCAATGTCTATACCATCGTATTCACTCATTAAAAGCAGACTTCACACGTTACAAACCTTTCCACTCAATCTTACTTTCTCATATATCACAAACAGGTAGGAAAAACTATATTTCTATGCTGATTAAACAATACCAAAGCATAAAGGAAGATAGTTTTGATTGCCAGACTTATATACAAGGCATTGATGCCTTGCGGAAAGTAGACTCATTTCATTTAGATTGTGTCCTTGAATGTTTATGGCAAATATCACCTGCATTGTTCGTGAAACTTACTCAAATCACGAAAGATTCATACAATGACTATGGATATTATTGTCCTGAAGAAGATTTAGACGAATACCTTTCTGATTTAAGCATTTCGGATTGGAAATCCATATTTATCAATAAGACATTAGCTGATGAATATAAATTGAATCGCTTTGAGAAAAAACTGCTCGAAAATCTAAAATCCTCTGGGAACAACGTAGATGATGTTAGAGTATGTATTGAACGCCTGAAAGAGATTCGATCCTATATAGATAATGCAGATTCTATAATGGCCGACTCGGCTATCTATAATATATTGGGTAGCATCGATAGTAAGAATCCAATATTCTATGATTTAATATGCATTGGTATGTCCAAATGCGGTTCGTACCAGTATAGAGGATACAGCCCATATTCTACAATGCTATCTTCACCCTCTGACCAAGATATTATTTCTATCTCAAACACCATTAAATGGTATATCAATTATGGTGATCTATTAGTAAGTTATAGTTCATATGATAGTAAACTAACAAATAGTGTTGTAAGACATTTGACCAATAGCTATAATGCTCATAGTAGAGCATCAATCACAAATTGCTTGAAAAATTATACATCTATAAAAGCTCATTATTCACTTGAAGCCAAGGCTTTGTTGACTAAACTTGCTGGATGGTCTACTCACTATAAAGGTGAAGATGTTTTCTCTCCTGAACTAATAAAAGACTGCCTTAATGTAAAAAATGATTTATCAGTTGCAGTATTAAATGCTCTAAATTCAACCTTGCAAATCAAATCGCAAGAGGTTTGGTGTGATGACTTGAAAAACTCGCACACTTTAGCCGATTATTATGTCATGTATCATCCAGAAATTAATCAAAACTTGTTTGATGCGATAAAAGAGCAGATAAATAGTTGTGTAACTAATAATACTGCCATTGCAAACCAAGACATTGTTGGTAAGTTATTGTCTATATGTAACGTACAAGGCTGTGACGTGAAAAATTTCTTTATAGATACTATCGCAAGCCAATCAATGCTAATGACAGAGAGCGTATCACCAATATTGTTGGTATCTATCGCCAGCGGATTTTCGATACTCCAGAGGGGAATTATTGGAAAAATCTGTTTGCATGGCCTACAAAAATGGTAGAATGGAATGGAAAGACAGGCATCATAATGCCATTTTATGACAAAAAGTTTTTCTTCTCCTCAGGGCCATTCAAAGGCAAAGAAAAAGAGGGAAAGTGGTTTGCTTCCGCTAAATTGCGTAACAAATTCTTGCCTGCTGACCAAAAAGGAAATTGGCTGACCAATCTTCATATGTGTATCAAGATAGCACGTGCTGTCCGACGGCTTCACGCAGCAGGGTTGGCACATTCGGATTTGTCTTACAAGAACATACTGGTTGACCCGATTACAGGAAGTGCATGTATCATTGATGATGATAGTTTAGTTGTTCCGGGCAAATTCCCTCCTGAGGTTATAGGTACGCCAGATTTTATTGCTCCTGAAGTCATTGAAACCAAGCATCTTGCATTAGATGATAAACAAAGGAAACTGCCAAGTATCTATACAGACCGTCATGCGTTAGCTGTCCTGATATATATGTACCTGCTTAATAGGCATCCATTAAGAGGCGGCAAGGTGAATGATGTTAATGACAGTGGACGTGATGAAGAGTTGTCTATGGGTGCAAAAGCCTTGTTTATTGAGAATCCAACAGACAAATCCAACAGGGTTAAAGCCCAACAACTATCCCCTGCCGAGTTACCACAAGGTAACCCGGCAAAGATGCCATATACCATTTGTGGCCCGTATCTGAAGAAATTGTTTGACCGTGCTTTCGTGGAAGGTTTGCACGACCCGTCAAAGCGTCCGAGTGCTGCGGAATGGGAAGATGCCTTGGTCAAGACAACCGATTTGGTACAGCCATGTCAGAATCCTAATTGTGACGCCAAGTGGTTTGTATTTGACAACACTACCAAGCCTAAATGCCCGTTTTGTGGCCAGCCATATCATGGACAATTGCCGATATTGAATTTTTATTATGCTCCCTCACATGGCAAATTCATATCAGAAAATTATCGTTTGATGGTATATGACAAGCAAACTCTGTACAAATGGCACGCAAATAATTTAGTATCTCCAAGTGAACGGACATCTGAAGCTGACAAAAAGCCTGTTGGGGATTTTCATTTCTTCAATAATCAATGGATTCTGATAAATCGTAATCTTCCTGACATGATGGATGTTACGGAAAAGAAACCTATCGCTATAGGCGAATATGTGCCGCTTACAGAAAGCAGGCAGATTTTGCTTGAAAAAGGACAGGGAGGACGACTCATTGTTGTTCAACTTGTTAACAATTAGAACGATAATAATTATTTATAAAATCACGAAGCAATAGATATAAAGCAAAATGAAAAAATCAATCGCTCTGCTAATTGGTATTGTATTAATTTTATTAGGTACGTTGACAAGAGGTAATTGGATTATCGGACTGAAATTATTATGTGCCATATTTCTGGTTATGCTCGTACTTTATTGGAAAATAGCCCCCTTTAAGCAACAGCTATTCCCTAAATATCAAAAGACTTTTGGTATAACAGAAAGAATATTCGTGAGATTACAGAATATCTTAGGCTTTATTCCCAAAATACAAATGGGGCAACGTTTGCAGCTTGATACTTCGTTGATTGTATGTATCTTTTTTATGCTTTTGATATTAGTTGTTTTGTAAAACATTGACTGTATCAACCAAACTGGATAAATCGGAACTAATAATATGGCAAAGAAGAAAATTGTAAGAATACCGGGAGTAAGTTTTTCTTGGAAACGTGTGATAGGCATAACCCAAGCGAAACAGAAATTTGCCCGTCAAACCGGAATACCAACATCCAAGACTGGATTGGAGCGTAAATTGGGAAAAGCTCTACTTAAAGTTCTATTTGGCAAATAATTATTAATCAATAAGTTTTTCAGTATATGCAACAGAAAAAGCATTACACTGGCTTGACAGATGCAGAAGTCTTGGAGAGCCGTAAAAAGTATGGAGTAAATATCCTTACTCCACCAGAGAAAGAACCGTTATGGAAACAATTTTTGGGGAAGTTCACAGACCCTCTTATCATCATTCTAATGATAGCGGGCGTTTTGTCCATTGGAATTTCATTTTATGAGTATTTCGGACTCAATGAAGGTTTCACTGTGTTCTTTGAACCCATTGGCATTTTTGTGGCAATTTTACTTGCTACAGGGTTAGCTTTCTATTTTGAATTAAAGGCGGATAAGGAGTTTGCCATATTAAACCGAGTGAATGATGACGAAATAGTTGAAGTTATACGAAACGGCAATGCGACTCAAATTCCCAAGAAAGATGTGGTTGTTGGGGATATTGTCATCATTAATACTGGTGCAGAAGTTCCTGCTGATGGTGAACTGCTGGAATGTGTTAGTCTGAATGTAGATGAATCCACGCTTACGGGAGAACCGATGTGCCATAAGAGTGTTGATGAAAAGGATTTTGACCCAGAAGCGACATATCCTACCAATCACGTTCTTAAAGGAACTAAGGTGATGGAGGGGCATGGTATATTCTGTGTGACTGCAGTCGGGGATAAAACAGAAAACGGCAAAGTTTTCGTAGCCGCGCAAATTGATGACAGTGTAAAGACACCACTCAATGAACAATTGGATGGGTTAAGTGACCTGATAACAAAATTAAGCTATGGATTTGCGGCATTAGTAGTCATAGGGCGTTTACTGATTTACTTTTTGGGAGACAACTCAATGGAATGGGCACATATTACGGCATATGTACTCCAAACATTAATGATAGCTGTCACTTTAATTGTTGTCGCCGTACCCGAAGGATTGCCTATGGCTGTAACCTTGAGCCTTGCATATAGTATGCGTAGGATGTTAAAAACAAACAATCTTGTACGCAAGATGCACGCATGTGAAACGATGGGTGCCACGACTGTAATTTGCACGGATAAAACTGGGACACTAACCCAAAATCAGATGAGCGTTGAGGAAACCCAATTCTACGGTTTACCTAATCAGGCATTGGGCACAGACGAAACGAGCCGTTTAATAAAAGAAGGCATTGCGTTTAATTCTACGGCATCATTGGATTTAAGCAATCCTGACAAGCCTGTGGTATTGGGTAATCCCACAGAAGGGGCATTGCTTTTATGGCTTAGAAATAATGGCATTGATTACCGTAATCTGAAAGAAGATGCCAATGTAGTAGAAGAATTGCCTTTTTCTACAGAAAGGAAATATATGGCTACAGTTGTTGAGTCCGCCCAACTGGGAGGGAAGAAAATTCTCTATGTCAAAGGTGCTCCCGAAATAATCCGTTCCCTCTGCAAGCAAATCGACAAGAACGTGAATATTGCCGATATTGACAAACAACTGACGGATTATCAAAATCGCGCAATGCGTACTTTAGGTTTTGCATATCAAGTATTGAATGACAGCGATATGGCTATCGCAGATGGTAAAGTGGTTGCTGAAAAACTTATTTTCATGGGGATTGTTGCCATTGCCGACCCTGTCCGTAAAGATGTTCCAGCAGCCGTGCAAAAGTGTATGGCTGCAGGCATTAATGTGAAAATTGTAACAGGAGATACTCCCGGAACTGCCAAAGAAATAGGACGACAAATCGGACTCTGGACTAAAAAAGATAGTGACAGTGCAATAATAACAGGAGCGGAGTTTGAGAAACTTTCAGATGACGAACTTGATAAGAAAGTGCTTGGATTGAAGATTATAGCTCGTGCCCGTCCAATGGATAAGAAACGTTTGGTTGAATCTCTGCAAAGAAACAATCAAGTGGTCGCAGTGACAGGCGACGGTACGAATGATGCTCCTGCACTCAAAGCGGCTCATGTGGGCTTGTCAATGGGAGACGGCACTTCCGTAGCCAAAGAAGCCTCGGACATTACCATTATAGATAACTCATTCAGCAGTATTTGTCGTGCAGTAATGTGGGGACGTTCGCTTTATCAAAACATTCAGCGTTTCTTATTGTTCCAACTTACGGTCAATGTGGCTGCATGTTTTATCGTGTTGGTGGGTGCGTTCATGGGAACGGAATCTCCATTGACCGTGACGCAAATGCTGTGGGTGAACTTGATAATGGATACATTCGGTGCTATGGCTCTTGCCTCATTACCACCTTCACAAACTGTAATGAAAGACAAACCTCGTGACCGTAAAGCCTTCATCCTTACAAAACCTATGATGAAAGACATTCTCGGTGTTGGCGGATTTTTCTTCTTGCTGCTTGTTGTTTTCCTTTATATATTCCAGCATACTGAAATCACGCAAATGACAGACCTGTTGCATTGCAAGCTCGGTGAAGCCAATGGATTGTCACCATACGAACAGACTCTATTGTTTTCAATTTTTGTGTGGACGCACCTTTGGTATATGTTCAATACTCGTTCATTTGAAACAAGAAAAAGTTTTTTCCAACTCAAGATGAGTAAAGAATTCTTTACTATTGTTGCTATTATTTTCATCGGACAGATTGTGATAGTTGAAGTTCTTTATGATTTCTTTAACTGTACTCCAATGAAACTTATAGACTGGGTGATAATAGTGGTTCTTTCTTCACTGGTTCTTTGGGTAAGGGAATTATGGCACTTACTAACCAAGAGGGGATAAATTGCCTTTCAAGAAAACAGGTAAAGAGGATGTGGGATATAAACCTATATCCTCTTTTTCAATATATAGGTTGCTCGACTTTGGAGAAGCAACTAGCACAGCAAGGCTTTCGGGGAGTAACCACGAAGGTTTTGAGTTACTCAAAACATACCTTGCTGTGCTTATGTGAGCACAAAAAATCCGTCAGCAAATGGATTGAGGAAAGTGCTATTATTTCAGTTTCCAATGCATCGTTTCCCGATGCCCAAACTGCCCAAAAGAAGAATGGGAATGAGGTATAAGAGGGATTAAGAGAGGTGGTTATATTCGTATAAATGTCTGCAAGCCTGCCTGTGTGTGGGTTCTCGTGAATACAAATGCGTGCGGACATACACACACTGGCCTGCAAATCTGCTGACAGGCTATTCGCAAACGGGCAGGCTCAAATATAATGTGGAAACGGTATGGAATTAAAAGCAGAACAGTGCTACTGATTTTCATCAGCAAGATGTGCAACAAATGTACAATAATGATAAGATGTTAGATTTTTTCTTTTTTCAGAGAAATAACTTTGGCAATGAAGAAAAAAAACACTACTTTTGCAAATGAGAAAAGTGTTCTTTTGATTAATGCAAAACATTGCAGAATAGAGAAGTTCGCTGGTTTCCAAATCGTTACCTGTTAAGCTAACAACCTTTGTAAGTTTCTTATTTTCAATGGGTAAGAAGAATTAATATGTCTGCTCGTGTGAAATGTTACGTCCCTTGTGATTCCTGCTGCACCCAGCCATTGAGCCAATGCTTTGTTAGCATAAGCGGAATAAACCAAACCATCAAACACAAGTTCGTCCGGGTTTCTTCTTTCTCCACATAATTGCATTGCTTGTCCAGATATGGGCAATTCATCGTACTTGTTTGTCTTTTGGATGGTATATTTCAATGTAAATATTCCGTCCTTTTCTTCGATTTCTCCCCATTTCATTTTGCGTATGTCCGAATGCCTTAGACCAGTGAGAGCCGAAAACAGAGCCGCACGTTTTAATACCGGGTTAGTACATGGGGTTTCTACCAGCCTTTTAAGTTCGTCAAGACTTAGGAATTCCCGGTGTGTTTCCTTTTCTTTAATGCCTTTCAAATCCTCGTTGATATTCTTAGGCAGATACCCATATTTATAAGCTGATTTCAATGCTATCTTGAATTTAAGGAAGTAGGCAGCAGCCGTATTGTTGGATAATACAACCTTGTCGCTTCTGTGTGTTCTTACGTTCAAGAGATAATCACGGAATCTTTCACACCAAAGCAAATCAATATCACAAAATCGCTTTATTGTGGTATTGTCTGACTTCTTGGTATAATCTTGCAAATGTTTTAGCGCACTCATCCAGTTGTTGTAATTGGATTCTTTCTTATCCTTTGCACAATCACGGAAGTAAGCTATAAAATCCCCCTTGCTGCGTTCTTTAGCTTTGAGTAGTTCCGCTTCTGCCTCCGTGTAGATTTCCGCCTTGCTTAGTTCATTTTGTCTATTGGCTCGGATGATTTCAGCTAAACGTATGGTTTCCGCATCTTCCTCGTTATACTTGTGTGAGCCATCTTTATTAGTTTGAAGCTCACCTGTCCTTTTCTTCAAAGGAACAACGTACATACCTAAATACTCTCTGCGCATTGTTTCGCCTGTCTTGGGGTTAGGGATGCCGGGGTAATAATCAAGGTAAAGAGTTTCCTTTCCGGTGGTGAGCATCCGAAAACGTAATGTAACCTTTGTTGCCTTTGCTTTCCTCATATCTTTTTGTTCTTTAGTTTGTCAATATGCTGTTTGCTATAATAGAGCTTGCCGTTAAGCCGTTTCTTGGGTATTGCGTACCGTGAAACAAACGTCCTCACTCCGTATTCTGTCATGTTGTATGTTTCCATGACTTCGGCTATTGTTATCCACTCCGCAAGGTTGGATAGGGTAGCGTCAAAGCCTTTTTTTCTGAAATACGCATCCATCTTGCCTTTGGCTATCAAAGTGCATGTTCCTGCTTTCTTTGTGGGTATGCCCTCCGCATTGATAATCTTCCTTATCCTATGCCGGAGCAAACCGTATTTCTCCGTCACTTCGTCTATGGTGTACCACTCATCAATAGGTTTACGCTCTCCAGTAGTCAGCACTTCGTAAGGCTCTACGGCTTCAAAGAGGGCTTCAATGTCCTTTTTGCGTATCAATGTCGTGCGCTTGGATAATCTCTTCGCTGGGATGATACCTTTGTGGCAATAGTTATAAACGCTCTGTTTACACCATCCTAATAAATTGGCAGCTTCCGATATGCTGAGGTATTCTCGTTCCGATAAATCTACCTTTACCCGTTCTCGTTTCGTTTGGGATGCCATAGAGGCAGTAAAGGATATGACCTCTTTACGCTTAATCTCCCGGTATGCCTTTCTGTTGCAATCATGGGAGCAATAACGAGCATTTTGCGTGTACGCTTCAAACTCGCATCCGCAATATTCGCATATCTTCTTTATCGGTTCTTTTGCTCTCATACTTCTATCATTTCGCACCCTTTTAAGTCCATTTTAGTCCACATTAGTCTATTTTAGTCTAAAACAGAGATTTTATGTCATTCTATCATAATCCAAATGGGAGATAAAATTCGTACTAATGTGGTACAAATAATCCCGATTTTTCCTTGTGGTACATAAGTGGTACAAATATACGATAAATAAACGGATAATAAAAGTAAACAACGATAAAATAGAGAAAAAGAAAAACCGCTATAATAGAGCGTATTATAACGGTTTTGTGATAGATATTATTTCTTTGTTTATGATAGGTTATTTTCCGATGCAAAAGTGCTGAAATATATTCTGTAATACCATATCATTTGTCACTTCTCCCGCAATATCGCTCAAGTGGAAAATACATTCCCGAATATCTTGTGATATGAAATCACCGGAAATATTATTAGTCAGACCCTCTTGCACTCGATGGATAGCTTCTAATGCATTGTTTAATGCCTCATAATGGCGTACATTAGTAACTATAACATCATTTTGCGTAATTGTAGGAAGATGGGCAGATGTTATCAGCATTCGTTGAAGTTCTTCGATGTGTTCTCTTTTTTTTGCGGATAGGGTGATTGACTGTACATTATCAGGAAAATTGTCAGGAATACTATTCTGTATATTATCCACTAAATCGGCTTTGTTATAAACAAGGATAAGCTGCTTTCTTTCACAACGGGGAAGGAGTTGACCGGCCAACTGTGTTATTTGAGCTTGGGCATTCGTAGCATCAATCATCCAAAGGACAATTTCTGCTTGATCCAACTTTTGAAAAGTGCGTTCGATACCGAGGCTTTCAATTGTATCGCTAGTTTCACGAATACCTGCTGTGTCGATGAATCTGAAAGTAATGCCACCTATATTGACAGTATCTTCTATTATATCCCGTGTAGTGCCATGAATGTCGCTAACAATAGCTTTGTCTTCATTAAGTAAGACATTGAGCAATGTAGACTTTCCTGCATTCGTTTCACCGATAATGGCTACAGGAACGCCGTTTTTGATGGCGTTACCTACGTTGAATGAATTAACCAAACGAGTTATGACTTTCTCTATGTTGTTCGCTAGTTGGCAAAGTTCGGAGCGGTCGGCAAATTCCAGTTCCTCGTGATCGCTGAAATCCAATTCCAATTCGATGAGTGAGGTGAAATGGAGTAATTGGTCACGTAAGGTAGCAAGTTCCTTACTGAAACCGCCTCGCATTTGGCTCATGGCAAGACGGTGGGTCGCTGCAGACGATGAGGCAATCAGATCGGCAACTGCTTCTGCTTGACTCAGGTCCATTTTCCCATTTAGAAATGCACGTTGGGTATATTCGCCCGGGGCAGCCATGCGACAACCATTCTTGATGAGTAGTTGTAATACTTTCTGAAGAATATAGGCAGAACCGTGGCAAGTGATTTCCGTACTGTTCTCACCAGTATAGGAGTGAGGAGCACGAAACAGACTAACAAGTACTTCATCTATAACTTCAGAGCCGTCATAAATCCGTCCAAAAGTAAGTGTGTAAGGCTTGCTGTCCCCTAACTCTCTATTAGTAGCGGCAGGAGTAAAAATACAAGATGTGATTTCGATAGCTTCCGGTCCGGAAACGCGAATACATCCAATAGCCCCGCCCTGGGCGGTAGCTATGGCGCAGATAGTATCTTGGTTCATTATTTACAGCTTGTTTTATGACGCAAAGATAGTGCTTTCTCCTGATTTTATATCCGATAAGATATTTAAATACGTTCGAGTACTTTAAGAATAAGATGGTCAATTGTATTTTTATATCCGGTGTTGGCTTCTTTAATTAATCGGTTGGCAATTACCATGCAGACAGTCATGGCTTTATGCCCCATCAAACGACTGAGGCCGGCCAGTGCGGAACTTTCCATTTCGAAATTGGTAATCTTATAACCGTTGTATTCGAATTGCTCGATTTTTTCGTTCTGATGCGGGTCTGCTAGGGGAACACGCAGTTCACGTCCTTGCGGACCGAAGAAACCGCCGGCGGCGATGGTGACGCCTCGTACCATATCATCTCCCGCTATACGGTCTATCAATTCGGCATTGGCATCAATTACGTAAGGGGCGGGAGCACACATGTTTCCCGACCATCCCATGTGGTTGAGGAAAGCGCGTTCAAAGGGCAGGTCGCAAACTGCATTACGTCCGGCATAGAAGTTCAGCAAGCCGTCGAAACCAATGGATTTGGCAGAACATATAAAAGTTCCTACGGGCGTGTAAGGTTGCAAACCGCCACACGTACCGATACGGACCAGTTCCAATTGACGCAGTTGGGGCTTTTCCTCTCTCGTCTGGAAGTCGATGTTGGCGAGTGCGTCCAATTCGTTCATAACAATATCAATGTTATCGCAACCGATACCAGTGGAAACAACGGTGATTCGTTTACCTTTATAAGTACCTGTAATTGTTTTGAATTCGCGGCTCTCCACTTCACATTCTTTATTCTCGAAATGTGAAGCAACCAATGCTACCCGGCCGGGGTCACCTACGAGGATTACTTTATCTGCCAGCCATTCAGGCTTTACGTGTAAATGGAACACGGAACCGTCTTCGTTAATAATAAGTTCGGAAGATGCAAAATACTTTTTCATGTTACGAGGTATTATAAGTTCGTTTATAAAGAGATAACGTCGGCAACTGGTTTCTGTTCACCGGTTCCGACGTTTATATAGGTAACTTTACCGGTTTATTTGCTCAATGGCTGGTTGGATGTACTGGTTACCGGTTTGGCAATGTTCTCGCGCATCGAAGTGTCGGCCTCGATGTTTTTCATCCGGTAATAATCCATTATGCCCAGATTGCCGCTGCGGAAAGCTTCTGCCATAGCCTTAGGCACTTCTGCTTCGGCTTCGATAACTTTAGCGCGTGCTTCCTGTGCTTTGGCTTTCATTTCCTGCTCGCTGGCAACGGCCATGGCACGGCGCTCTTCGGCTTTTGCTTGAGCGATATTTTTGTCCGCATTTGCTTGGTCTATCTGTAAAGCTGCACCGATGTTCTTGCCTATGTCGATGTCGGCAATATCAATAGACAGGATTTCAAAAGCCGTACCGGCATCCAATCCTTTGCGAAGCACTAATTTGGAAATGGAGTCGGGATTTTCCAAAACCGATTTATGGTTTTCGGAAGAACCGATAGACGATACGATACCTTCGCCTACGCGGGCAAGGATTGTATCTTCTCCGGCGCCACCTACCAACTGGCGGATATTGGCACGTACGGTTACACGGGCTTTGGCAATCAACTGGATACCGTCTTTTGCCACGGCTGTGACGGGCGGGGTATCAATCACCTTTGGGTTTACTGACATTTGGACTGCCTCAAACACATCACGTCCGGCAAGGTCGATGGCGGTGGCCATTTGAAAAGGCAATTCAATGTTGGCTTTCGAAGCGGATACCAAAGCATGCACCACTTTCTCAACGTGTCCGCCCGCCAGATAGTGTGCCTCCAGTTCATCGCGGGTAATGTTGCTCAAGCCGGCTTTATGTGCTTCAATCAGGCCAGGCACAATAATATAGGGCGGCACGTTACGAATACGCATCAGAAACAGTTGAACCAGTGATATGTTGACTCCTGAAACTTTGGCAGACAGCCATAGGAAAAACGGTACATAGTGGAAAAACAGTACCAGGAAAATGATACCGCCTATGATAGTGAAAGCGGTGAGATACATCGTGCTTGGATCCATGATTTTAGTTATTAATGATTACTTATTTAATGATTTGCAATTTATGGTTTGTTTTTCTCCACAAGTATCACTCCGTCTGTAATGCGGTTTACTATAATGGGAGTTTTCTCATTCAGAAAACCGTCTGTGGATTTTACTTCTACGATATCACCATTTATTTCGGCATACCCGATGAGGGCAAGACGGGTAGTGGTAATGCCGGTATCGCCAATTTTTACTTTCTCTTCGGCACTACGGTCTACTTTTGAAGTGATGTTTTTCTTCAAAGCTATCTTATCCAGGGTTTTGGAATGCATGAACCACACTAATGAACCAATGCAGGTTATGACGGATATGGCAAGTGTGATGAATCCGGCTATTGCTCCTAAATTGGCAAAAGCGTAGTAGTTGGCATAAATGATGCAACCGCCTGCCAAAAATCCGGCAATGCTGATGCCTGGTATGATGAATAGCTCTACGAGGAACAGTATAACTGCTGCAACAACTAAAATTGCGATGATGAATATGTCCATAACTGTTCTATTTAATGGTTTGCTTTTCTAATTTCCGCACTTGCATAGCAGTACGGTCTACTTCGTTTGCCAATTGTAGCACTCGTTTTTCCAAATCGAGTATAGCTGGAGCTATTTTGCTTCTTTCGTTCTGGTTGGCACGCGAATATTGGATGCGCATGTTTTCCAGTTTATTTTGTTGCAGGTTATAGCTTTCTTTCAGTTGGAGATAGTTCCTGAATTGCGCTTTTGCTTGCGGAGAGCGGAAATCGGCAGCATAATGATAGATATTCCTGTCATCAATTACAAACTCAAATTCGTGCCGTTTCTTTATTTCCGTTTTTTCCTGCATCGTTTCCTGCAGGCGTTTCCTTGCATCGGCTACCAGGCTTTCATTCGTCCAGGTATCTCTGATGGAATGGAGTTGGGCAAGCTTTATCAGTTTGTTTTTATCCATGCTTTCATAGTTGTATACTTGTTTGGATGAGGCAGGAATGAATACATATACACATACTTTGCCTTCCGGCTGATAACGATCTGATGCAAACCAGCCGAGGTTGTTGAATTCGTCTATAACGTACATATAATCATTATAAGGCGAGTTGAAAGGCATGCCTACATTTTCCGGAGTCAGATAAGTGTCTGTATTTGTATTGTAGCGTGTTACGAAAATATCGTATCTACCCATTGATGCAGGACCGTCTGCTGCATAATAGATAGTGATGCCGTCAGCCAATACGTATGGATAACTGGCATTCATGGACTCGTTGATACTGCCGGGGAGCATATTGCCTTTGCCCCATTCGTCCATCATTTTATTGCGCGATAAGATGTTGAGTGTACTGTCTTTCTGTAACTCGCTATAATAGATTTTATTCCCTAACTCCGTTTCATATACAGTGCCGCCTTTGCTATTGGAATTTTCAAAGTAGGTATCGTACATGAACAATTTCCCGGATTCAGGACTGATTTTGTACGCTTCGAGAAAATCTTTCTTGTCTACGACAAAACTGTCGATGAAGCACACTTCTTCTACGCCTTTCAGCAGACGGAGATTGGTTTTGCTCTTTTCCAGAAGTTTTTCGGCTTCAGCGGTCGAACGTCTTCTTTTTGTCAGTTCTGCAATATAGTCTTCGCAAGTGCCGACGGCATCTTCAAATCGGTAAACGGCATTATAAGCCTGTGCCAAATAGAGTTGTCCGCTGGTGACCCGGCGTTTTACGGCTGTTTCCAGATACTTTATAGCTTCTTCCGCTTCTCCCGTATTCAGACAACATACGCCATACCACAAATTATAATTCCCGTTATTAGGTTGTGATTTTACAAATTTCTTAAAAACGGGCTTTGCCTGTTCGTATTGTCCTTTTTCATAGAGTATTTTTGCTTGGGCAAGGGTTTGTGCTGAAGCATGTATTCCAAAGAAACCAAACAAGAAAAGCAATATATATTTATTCTTCATACTAAAAAATCTTTTTTAATGAGTTCAAAAATACGAATTAATCCGGAATAAAGCTCTTTTCCGTAATTCTATTATGTTAATTCTTCTTTAAATGATTCTTTTCAGTTACTTTTGCAGCCAATTTTCAACTGATTTTTATGGCACTATTTACAGAGGAAGAGAAGACATTACGGCGTATAGAGAAACGCTTTGCCAAAGGAGTGGTGGAGTACGGACTGATAGAAGAGGGCGATAAAATCCTTATCGGACTTTCCGGCGGCAAGGACTCTTTGGCGTTGGTGGAACTGTTGGCGCGCCGTTCCCGGATTCTGAAGCCACGGTTTTCGGTGGTTGCTGCCCATGTGGTAATGAGAAACATCCCTTATCAGAGCGATACGGATTACCTCAGAAGCTATGCGGAGTCGCAGGGAGTGCCTTTCGTGCTGTACGAAACGGAGTTCGATGCGAGTACGGATACCCGCAAGGCTCCTTGTTTCCTGTGTTCGTGGAACCGGCGCAAGGCTTTGTTCACTGTGGCAAAGGAACAGGGGTGTAACAAAATAGCCTTGGGGCATCACATGGATGATATTCTGGAAACGCTGCTGATGAATATTACGTATCAGGGGGCGTTCGGTTCGATGCCACCGCGGCTGGTAATGAAGAAGTTCGACATGACGATTATTCGCCCGATGTGTCTTGTGCACGAATCAGATTTGGCGGAATTGGCGGCGATAAGAAACTATCGGAAGCAGGTGAAGAATTGTCCTTACGAGTCGCAGTCGAGCCGGAGCGTGATGAAAGGTATCCTGCATCGTCTGGAAGAGATGAATCCCGAAGCCCGGTACAGTTTGTGGGGGAGCATGAGCAATGTGCAGGAAGAGTTGCTGCCCCGGAAGAATGAAGGCGGGATAAGCTGCTGACAAGTAATTTCTAATCACTAATCATTATATGAAAGCTTTTTACACCATTTTACTTTTAATTGTATCCAATGTCTTCATGACGTTTGCCTGGTACGGGCATTTGAAGTTGCAGGAGATGAAAGTTATCTCCAACTGGCCTCTCTATGCCGTTATTTTGTTCTCGTGGATGATAGCGTTGGCGGAGTATTCATTTCAGATTCCTGCCAATCGCATCGGGTTCATAGGCAATGGCGGTCCTTTTTCGTTGATGCAGCTTAAGGTTATCCAGGAAGTAGTGACGCTCATCATCTTTACAATATTCACTACCGTACTGTTTAAAGGAGAATCTCTGCATTGGAATCATTTTGCAGCTTTCGTTTGTCTGGTACTGGCGGTATATTTTGTCTTTTATAAATAGGATGAATGTGATGTCTAACGGTTGGAACCGGCAGTTTTATCAGGGGAAACTTTTTGTTTTTGCCGCCTGAACTAAAAGTTTTATGCTGATAACTAATGCGTTGGCTATTGTTTGGCTGTTGAATAAACAAGTAGGTGTACTTTCTCTTATTTCGGAGCTGTTGAACTGCTCAGCCGAAATCTGGACGATACAGAACGACACAACGTGTGACAGCTACTTGTAAGGATTTTTATCTGTCATACTTATCTGTCACGCTATAGTCTATTGTATGATAGCTTATTATCTTATTTTTGTGATAGCGTGACAGATGTTTTTCAAAATAAAACTTCGCGGAGGATGAAAACCGGGACGAATCGCTATTTTACCGTCATATATTTATCCATTCCTTTCGTGTAGAACATCCGGAGTTCCCCTTTTTCATCCGCATATATGAAGCATGCGTCGAGGTCGGGGTGTGAATCGGCAAAGCGTTCGGCTTCTTCCAGGCCCATGACCATGAAAGCAGTGGCATAGGCATCTGCACTCATGCAGTCGCGGGCAATCACTGTGGCCGACAGGATACTGTGCTGCACCGGATAGCCTGTGCGCGGGTCTATAGTATGGGCATATTTTTTGCCGTCTTTGTAGTAATAGTTTCGGTAATTTCCCGAAGTGGCTATGCCCACATCGGTAACTTGCAGTATGGTCTGCAATTCCTGATTTACGGCGAGCGAGTCGTCTATCGGCTTGTTGATTCCGATGCGCCATAAACTTTTTTTCGGGTTTTCTCCGCGCACCACCACTTCGCCGCCTATATCTACCATGAAATTGCCGATGCCTTTTTTTTCCAGCAATTGCGCAATGACATCTACTGCATAGCCTTTGGCTACGGCGCTGCACGAAAGCATGATGCGGGAATCCTGTTTGATAACTTTTCCGTCGGCGGATAACGATACTTTCGGATAGCCTGTGATGTCCAGCAAGCTGTCTATCATAGCAGAGTCGGGAAATGCGCCTTTCTTAAATCCGAATCCCCATGCGTTGGCAAGCGGGGCTACCGTAATGTCAAAAGCACCTTGGGTCTCCCGGGAGATTTCCATGCTGCGGCGGAATACGTTGGTGAAGAAAGTATCGGGAATGATTTCTTCGTTCCGGTTGATGCGCGTAATCGTTGCCGTATCGTTAAACGGAGATAGAGATCCGTCAAACCGTTTAAGCTCAGCTTCTATCTCGGCTTTCAAATTGCTGTCGTACTGATAGGTTATGTTATAGACCGTTCCGAATATCAGTCCGCTGACAGTTTGATAAGGAACAGCGCGGTTGTGGCGTGCAAGTATTCCGATAGTGCCGAGGGCAAGCAGGGCAACCCATAAAAAATTACGTTGTGCTTTCTTCTCCATAATGAATGTATGATGCTGTATAAATAAATTAAGCGGTCTTCTTTTTTTATCCTTCTATCAGACTGCCTTTTATCGGACAGCCTGCCGTTTCTTCGTTTTTCACTCTTCATTTAAAAGAACAAGTGCTCTATCAATATCTTCGTTCCGATAACGATGAGGATAATGCCGCCCCACAGTTCGGAACGCAGCTTGCGGGCGATGCCGCATCCGCACCGGATGCCGAACATCAATCCTGCCAGTGATAAGGCAAACGACACAAATCCTATGATGCCGATAGGGGGCAGAATGGATGCAAAGTTGCAAACTCCCAGAAAAGCGAACGAAACACCTACCGCCAAGGCATCAATGCTGGTGGCTACCGCCAATGCCGCTACTACTTTCAGCTTGGTAGGATCGAACTCGTGCCGGCAATCTTCATCCTTGAAAGATTCCATAATCATACGCCCACCCAGAAAAGCTAAAATGGCAAAAGCTATCCAATGGTCTATACTTTCAATGAGATGGCTGAAAAAACTGGCGCCTATCCAGCCAAGCAATGGCATGAGTGCCTGAAAAAAGCCGAAAGCCAATGCCATTATCAGCATCGGGCGCAATTGAACACGTTTTAATATAATGCCGCTGGCTATGGATACAGCAAAACAGTCCATAGCAAGCCCTATGGCAAGCAACCAGATTTCTAATCCTGTCATTATCTCTTAGAATGGTAGTTTATAAGTTATTGTATAGGTAACCCCGGTTGTGTTTCCATTGTACTTTCCGTAGCCCGGTACGTACCATGGATCACCATGCTCGGCAACAGAAGAACTTATACGGAATTTGAAACGTAACGCCCAACCCATATACAGGTCTTTCCATACATGTGCCCGTATGCCGACACAAAATTCGGCCCATTGCATCGAGCCTTTCATTCCTTTATAATTAAAAGGCAGGCTGTTTCCCCAAATGCCGTCTACCAAATTCGGATTACCCAAACTTCCCCCGTATTCAGGGTCGTTGATGCCTAACGCTTCTACATCATATTTAAAGCTCGTTGCCGCATAGCGTAGGCCAACGAGTATCATATGTCCGTGTTTTTTGTTATAAAGCGCGTTATAGTCCATACCGATACGGAAATAGGGAGCACCGGTTTTATAATGTATTCCTTTGTCGCTCCAAGTATCAGTATTGCCATATCCTAATTCTACAATCGGGAAAAAGCGATTTTTAAGATTGACATCGATAGCTACCTCACTGCTGAAAAAGTCACTCCCAAACAGTTTGCTTCCGGGTCCCCATAAATCAACACTGACAGAAATACCATTGTACAGCGGATAGTGCACTTCCTCTTTGGCCTCTTTTTTCTCCTTTTTGGGCGGAGTGTTTGCCGGCGGGGCGGAAATGTCACTGTTTTGTGCCTGTAATGGAAGAGACAGCAGCAAACAGAACGCCAGACTAATAGAATAGTTTAAGATTTTCTGCTCCATAAATTCCGGCTTCTTTATTTGCAACGCGAATAGAATCAAGACTGTGGCGACTGTATCGGACATCTGTTATGGCTTGTTTCATTTGATAACCGCAATCCATTGACAAGAAGTAAGGTGTGTTGGTTTGGTGAATAACAAGCGTATCTGTCAATGTCTTGCTGTAATGAAACACGAGTACGGTGGAGTCGGCGGTATATCTCAGTGGCAACGAGAGATCGTGCACTTTTTTTTGATTGTTGATGATGACGGAATCCGTGCCAAAGGCAGTAACCGTTAAAGAGTCTAAGGTATCATTGGATACCACTTTGGTGTCAGGATCCAATGTATATAGGTAACATTGCATCATGGCTCGCGTTGTCATTGAACAGTCCGCTTCTTCCGAACAGGATATTACTATACTGAAAACAGGGAAAAGAACAGCCCCGAATATTATAAATCTGACTAATGTTTTCATGGTTAAATCATTTTCTCAATTTGGTACTTATTGCGCTCTGGTGCATTGCGGGATATCAGTTCTCCAAGAAAACCTGCCACAAATAACTGCGTGCCGATAATCATGGATGTCAGTGACAGGTAGAAATAGGGAGAATCTGTCACAAGGCGGTAGGGCATCCCTTGATTCATGTAATACAGCTTGCTGGCGCCGACAATAATGACGGCAACGAATCCGACGAAGAACATCAGCGAACCCAATATGCCAAAGAAGTGCATAGGCTTGATGCCGAAGGTGGAAAGGAACCAGAGGGATATCAAGTCCAGGTATCCGTTGAAGAAACGATTCCACCCGCCGAATTTTGTCTTGCCAAATTTCCGTGCCTGATGGTGTACGACTTTCTCGCCAATCTTCTTGAAACCGGCATTCTTTGCTAGATAGGGGATATAGCGATGCATTTCGCCGTACACTTCTATGTTTTTTATAACATCTTTGCGATAGGCTTTCAAGCCGCAATTGAAATCGTGCAGGTTCTTTATGCCGGAAACCTTGCGTGCCGTAGCGTTGAACAGTTTTGTCGGTATGGTCTTTGACAGCGGATCGTATCTTTTTTGCTTCCAGCCGGACACCAGATCGTAGCCATCTTCCGTAATCATGCGGTATAGTTCCGGTATTTCGTCAGGACTGTCTTGCAGGTCGGCGTCCATTGTAATCACAACATCGCCCTGGGCCTGTTCAAAACCGCAATAGAGAGCCGGTGATTTGCCATAATTGCGACGGAACTTTATTCCGCGCACTTTATCAGATTTTGTTTGTAATTGCTCTATTATTTGCCAGGAACGGTCGGTACTTCCGTCGTTAACGAAAATAACTTCATAAGAAAAGTCATGGGCTTTCATTACCCGTTCAATCCATGCAAACAATTCCGGAAGAGACTCCTCTTCATTATATAAAGGAACGACAACTGAAATATCCATTTGCTTATTTACGATTTTACTATATTATACTATACCTGATTTATTTGTCTGTTCTTGTCATTCCTTTTTACGCCTCATTACAAATAAGGCGGTAGGAAGCGCGAGCAATGAACCGCAAAATACATTCCATGACACCAGTTGCATGGTGATATCTATGGGAGTGAGCGATTTCACAGTCTCCAATGTTTCTTGAAACATGTTTGTATAGGCTTCTATGTCCGGTACACCGCTTTTGTTTAAGATATCAATTTGAGATTCGTAGGCATTGATAACGAAACCATGATCGATGAAACGGAAATAAATGTAGTGTGCCACTGCCGTCAGCAATGCGGCAAACATATACATGAATACTGTGAATATCCATGCATGCAAGAAGCTGATACTGCCGCTGCATACAGTATTACGATACATTCGTACATAATAATAGCCCATGAAAGGGACACATAACGTGAGCCCTACGAAAAGGAAAGATAAAAACGGAATTGTCAATCCTAAAGGGAAGAGGATGAATTTTAAAATCCAATATCCTCCCAAATAGGTGCCGAACAACATTGCATATTGCATGTAACCTTTATTTTCTGCCATTTTTCTTAGAAATATGGCGCAAAGTTATAAATAATATTGGTTGTAGACCCTGTATTCTTGTTAAAGTTGAAAAAAGTTAGGGGAAGGTATTGCAGATTTAAAATTTTTATCTACCTTTGCACTCGCAAAACGGGTAAGTCCTATACGGCCAGCTCCCTTCGAATCCTCCAGGGCTTGATCGCAGCAAAGGTAGTTGGTTGTAGCGGCGCGATATAGTAAGCTTACCCACCCGCCTCTTTAGCTCAGTTGGCCAGAGCACGTGATTTGTAATCTCGGGGTCGTTGGTTCGAATCCGACAAGAGGCTCAAAAAAAGAGATATATCAGCGATGATATATCTCTTTGTCTTTATGATATTTCGGCTCAGTTTGAAAACGGGGGTCAACGTAACAATCTGAGGGATTTTATATTTAAGCATATAATTTAGCAAGTCTATATAAGAAAAAATCGGGTCAACGTAACAATCTGAGGGATTTTATATTTAAGCATATAATTTAGCA
>ENA-UONZ01000179-UONZ01000179.1-human-gut-metagenome-genome-assembly--contig:-C93old-NODE-179-length-114695-cov-62.579309_pt1 | contig 114695 bp, 98 predicted proteins | sample MGYA00242468_ERZ724015 | MGnify/ENA metagenome assembly ERZ724015
GCGAGTGAAACAACAATTTATTGATAAGAATAGGAGAATTGTATAATGTCTGAAAATATAAGAGTAAGCGAAGTATCCGATATATTGCGCAAGCAGCTCGAAGGAATCAATGCCAATGTGCAACTTGACGAAATCGGTACGGTGCTCCAGGTGAGTGACGGCGTAGTGCGTATCTATGGACTACGGAACGCCGAGGCCAATGAATTGCTGGAGTTTGATAATGGTATCAAAGCAATCGTGATGAACCTCGAAGAGGACAACGTGGGTGCTGTACTGTTGGGCCCGACGGACAAAATCAAAGAAGGATTCGTCGTGAAGCGTACCAAACGTATCGCCTCCATCCGTGTAGGAGAGGGCATGCTGGGACGTGTGATTGACCCGCTGGGCGAACCGCTCGACGGCAAAGGATTGATTGGCGGCGAACTGTATGATATGCCTTTGGAACGTAAAGCTCCGGGAGTAATCTATCGTCAGCCTGTGAACCAGCCGTTGCAGACCGGATTGAAGGCTGTGGACGCCATGATTCCTATCGGTCGCGGACAGCGTGAGTTGATTATCGGCGACCGCCAGACAGGAAAGACTGCCATTGCGATTGATACGATTATCAACCAGCGCACTAACTTCCTGGCAGGCGACCCTGTATATTGTATCTATGTAGCTATCGGTCAGAAGGGTTCTACTGTTGCTTCTATCGTTAATACGCTTCGTGAGTACGGAGCACTGGACTACACGGTGGTTGTAGCTGCCACGGCTGGTGACCCGGCTGCGTTGCAGTATTACGCTCCGTTTGCAGGTGCTGCCATCGGCGAGTATTTCCGTGATACCGGGCGTCATGCGTTAGTGGTTTATGATGACCTTTCCAAACAGGCGGTGGCTTATCGTGAGGTTTCGCTGATTCTTCGCCGTCCGTCCGGTCGTGAGGCTTATCCGGGTGATATCTTCTATCTGCACTCCCGTCTGTTGGAACGTGCTGCCAAGATTATCAGTCAGGAAGAAGTGGCACGCGAAATGAACGATCTCCCAGAAAGTCTAAAGGGGATTGTGAAAGGTGGCGGCTCGCTCACAGCATTGCCTATCATCGAAACGCAAGCAGGTGACGTATCGGCTTATATCCCGACGAACGTGATTTCTATCACCGACGGACAGATATTCCTTGAGACTGACTTGTTCAACCAGGGTACGCGTCCGGCTATCAACGTCGGTATCTCCGTATCCCGTGTAGGTGGTAACGCGCAGATTAAGGCTATGAAGAAGGTGGCCGGAACATTGAAGATTGACCAGGCGCAATATCGCGAGTTGGAAGCCTTCTCTAAGTTCAGCAGCGACATGGACCCGATTACTGCCCTGACTATTGATAAAGGACGTAAGAACGGACAATTATTGATTCAACCGCAATACAGCCCGATGCCCGTAGAGCAGCAGATTGCTATCCTCTACTGTGGTACGCACGGACTTCTACATGATGTCCCATTGGATAAGGTGCAAGACTTTGAACGCAGTTTCATCGAATCTCTGCAACTGAATCATCAGGAGGATGTATTGGACATACTGAAAACGGGCGTGATCGACGATAACGTGATTAAAGCTATCGAAGAGACTGCCGCTATGGTGGCGAAACAGTACTTATAATAGTGATTAGTTGGTTAGTGATAAGTGATTAGCTTACTGTCACCAACCACTAACCGCCAACTATTAATCACTATCACCAACTATTAATAATTAACCACTAACCAATAAAAAAATGGCTTCACTGAAAGAAGTAAAAACCAGAATAAATTCGGTAAAAAGTACCCGAAAAATCACTTCAGCAATGAAGATGGTGGCTTCTGCCAAATTACACAAGGCACAAGGAGCCATTGAGAATATGCTGCCTTATCAGAAGAAATTGAACAAGATTCTGACTAACTTCCTAAGCGCGGACCTGCCCATCGAATCTCCTTATGTGCAGGAGCGTGAAGTGAAGCGTGTAGCAATCGTCGTCTTTTCTTCAAACACTTCTCTTTGTGGTGCTTTCAACGCCAACGTCATCAAAATGATGATGCAAACGATCGGGGAGTTCCGCACCCTGGGACAGGATAATATCTTGATATTCCCAATTGGCAAGAAGGTGGATGAAGCGGTCAAACGAATGGGATTCAAACCGCAGGAGACTTCTCCGACGCTCTCCGACAAACCGACGTATCAGGAGGCTGCCGAATTGGCTCACCGACTGATGGATATGTATGTGGCAGGAGAAGTGGACCGCGTGGAAATAATCTATCATCACTTCAAATCAATGGGGGTACAGATTCTTCTCCGGGAGACGTATCTCCCCATTGATATGACGAATGTGGTAAGTGAAGAGGACAGAATGAATAAGGAGGAGGTAGAGGAGCATGAAATTGCCAATGATTATATCATCGAACCGAACACGGAAGAATTGATCGCCAGCTTAATACCAACAGTATTGAGCCAGAAGATTTTTACCGCTGCCGTTGACTCTAATGCATCGGAACATGCTGCACGTACCCTGGCTATGCAAGTGGCTACGGACAATGCAAATGAACTGATTCAGGATTTGACGAAGCAGTATAATAAGAGTCGCCAGCAGGCGATTACAAATGAGTTGCTGGATATTGTAGGGGGGACAATGAAATAGATTCCAAGGATTAATAACAATATTTTTTGATTCGGTATCCCATTTTTAAGATAAGCCTTAAAAATGGGATATTTGTATATATATTTGTGGCATAATTAGGCTTGATTATGGGTTTATGCCTAGACAAAACAAACTTAAAAATATATATAGATTATGAGAATTAAGCATTTATTGAACTTTTTCGTTGCAACGGTATTTATCGGTGTGGCAGTAGGATGTGCAGAAAAGGATTTGTATGATCCTAATTATGGGAAAGAACCTGTAAAAGGTCCTGAAGAATATTTTGGATTCGAAACATGTGGAGATGTGTCGCTTGATGTGAATTATGCATTACCCGGATTTGCGGCTCTTATTGAAGTCTATGACATTGATCCGATGGAAATTGTGGATAATACACCTGTAAAAAAACAAGGAGTGGAAGCTTTATTCAAGATTTACACAGATGAAAGCGGAAAGTTTAATGGAAAGATGAATATTCCCACTTCTGTAAAATCGATATACCTATATACGGAAAGTTGGGGATTGCCAAGGTGTATGCCATTGGAAATAAAGGATGGTATGGTTAGTTTTGATATGTCAAATATAGGAGCTTCTACTGTAAAAGCAAAAAATAATACACGGTCTTATGGTTTTCAAGGGACGGTTCCTTATGTCTTGAATGGAAATAATAAACTATATTCCTTATGTAAATGGGGAGAGGGAGGAAGTCTTGACAGTAAATATATGTCATTTGAAGAGAACGTTGGTGATGAAACGGTTGGAAGTTTGACGCAACGTTTGAAGAATTTCTTTAATCCTGATGGAATAGCGAATGTTGATAATATGAATTTAGTCACCCAATCCAGAACTACAAATATTACGGTAACACAAGATGGGACTGCATTGGATGTTATTTTCCTGAATCGGGATGCCATGTATAATAATTCGTTCGGGTATTATTATTATAAAACATCTAAGGAACCTGATATGCGCGGAATGTCAGATATGAAGAAGTATATCATATTTCCAAATGTTTCTTTCTCTGTATATGGAGGTCAGTTGCCTATTTTGAAATGTGGCAGTAAAGTACGTTTGCTCTATTTTGATGAACAAGGTAATGCTAAAGAGGAATTTCCAGCCGGTTATACGGTAGGATGGTTTATGTATGCTGATGGATATAATCAGAGTGAGAATGAAATTGATATAACAAAACAAGTTGCATCAGGTTTCTCTAATTTATTAGCTTCTAATCAGGTGTTGGGACAGCAGCGACAGAATTTTGTATCTGTAAAGGACGAGACAAGCGGCAAGGTTATTATCGGAGTAGAAGATGGGGCAAATAATAGTTATTGTGATCTTTTATTCTATGTAAATGCATCAAAAACTATTGAGGAACCCAATGACAGACCTGTTATAACTCCGGATGATGGAAATGAACCAGAAAAACCGGATGTAACTGAAACGAAGACCGGTACATTAGCTTTTGAAGATATATGGCCTGGCGGTGGAGATTATGATATGAATGACGTAATCGTAGAATATAATCGTGCCGTATCTTTTGATAAAAAGAACCAGGTAACTAAAATTGTAGATACATTTACTCCTGTACATGATGGTGCAGTGTTTGCGAATGCTTTTGCTTATCAGGTAGATAAGGGACAATTCGGTAAAATGACTTTTTCCGCTACTACGGAAGGGATACATACGGAATCTGCAACATCTTCTATTATTGTTTGTCCGAATGTGAAGCAAGCTATTCAAAAGGTATATACTATAACCCGTGAATTTACAGGCGGTTCTTTCAATAAGAAAGATTTAAAGTCATATAATCCTTATATCATAGTGAAGTATGCCGAAGGGCAAAAAGGTCGTACAGAAGTGCATCTGCCTAAGCATGAGGCAACATCTCTTGCGGACTTGTCTTTAGCAGGTACTCAAAAGGATGCTTATTACATAGATAAAGAAGGAGCTTATCCGTTTGCTATTGATATTCCTATCTTGAACTTTATTTCAGTAACTGAAAAAAAGAGTATTGATACCGAATATCCTAACTTTAAAGCTTGGGCAGATTCTAAAGGAGAAAAATATACGGATTGGTATAACAATCATGTAAATTAACTCTCAAAGCATATAACACAACATTTGGTGTTTTTATTGTTCTCTCGTCCCGGTCGTTATTTAATGAAAACGACCGGGACTTTCTTTTATCCGATTGCTTCTCATCTCTACCAGAAAAAGTTTGCTACTTTTATTTCAATCTCTATATAGTTTTCTGTACCTTTGCACAAAACAATATAACTTTCATGGAAAATAACCCGGAACTGCAGCTAGCTTGGCAGTTCATAGAAAATACAGGCACACATTTATTTCTTACCGGAAAAGCCGGAACCGGAAAAACGACATTTCTTAGACGATTGAAAGAACATACGCCCAAACGCATGGTCGTATTGGCTCCGACAGGGATTGCAGCTATCAATGCGGGAGGAGTAACGATTCATTCTTTCTTTCAGTTGTCTTTTGCCCCTTTCGTGCCGGAAACTACCTTTAATTCTTCCCAAACGCATTACCGTTACAGTAAAGAAAAGCGGAACATAATTCGTAGTATGGATTTGCTCGTTATTGATGAGATCAGTATGGTGCGTGCCGATTTGTTGGATGCGGTGGATGCAACTTTGCGGCGGTATCGCGATAGAGAGAAACCATTTGGCGGGGTGCAGCTGTTGATGATTGGAGATTTGCAGCAATTGGCTCCCGTCGTGAAAGATAATGAGTGGGAACTGTTGAGGAAGCATTACGAAACCCCTTATTTCTTTGCGAGCCATGCGTTGAAAGAAACGGTATATATGACCATTGAGCTTAAAAAAGTCTACCGGCAGAGTGACACATTCTTCCTGTCTTTATTAAATAAAATCCGGGAAAATAAGGCTGATGATGAAGTGTTGAATGAACTGAACCGTCGTTATCAGCCTGGTTTCCAGCCACAAAAAGAAGAAGGATATATTCGGCTGACGACACATAATTATCAGGCACAGAAAGTAAATGACCGTGAACTGGCATCTTTATCCGGCAAGGCGTATCATTTTCGTGCCGAGATAGAAGGAGACTTCCCCGAATATTCGTACCCTGCGGATGAACTCCTGACAATAAAGGAAGGGGCACAAATTATGTTCCTGAAGAATGATCCATCGTCCGAGAAACGATATTATAACGGTATGATTGGTGAGGTGGTCACTGTTAATGATGCAGGCATTATCGTGCGGGGGAAGGGGAATAAATCAGAATTTCAGTTGTTGCCGGAAGAGTGGGGAAATTATAAGTACGTGCTGAATGAGGAAACAAAGGAAATCACGGAAGTGATAGAAGGAACGTTCCGTCAATATCCTATCCGTCTGGCATGGGCTATTACGATACATAAAAGTCAGGGGTTGACGTTTGAGCGTGCCATTATTGATGCGCGTAACTCTTTTGCGCACGGACAGACTTATGTAGCGTTGAGCCGTTGCAAGACTTTGGAAGGGATGGTGTTGGAGTCTCCTTTGCGGAGGGAAGCCATTATTAGTGATGCTACGGTGGATAATTTCACCAAAGCGGTAGAGCAGAATAAGCCGGGCAGTCAGCAGTTGAACGATATGCAAAAGGCGTATTTCTTTGATTTGTTGAGTGATTTGTTTAATTTCTATTCGATCGATCAGGCTTATAAACGATTGCTTCGTTTGATAGATGAAGATTTGTATAAGCTCTTTCCGAAGCAGTTGGCAGAATATAAGGCATTGGAACCTCGCATCAAAGAGAAAATAGTGGAAGTGTCCCAGCGTTTTCGTAACCAGTATACCCGGTTGATACATGAGAGTGAAGACTATGCGACGAATCAGGAGTTACAGGAGCGGATTCGTTCCGGGGCCAGATATTTTCATAAAGAGTTGGCGCCGGTTCGGGCTTTGTATAATAAGACTAATATGCCTCTTGATAATAAAGAGTTGAGAAAGCTGTTGGCGGAACGTATGCAGGCGTTGGATGATGCGTTGTGGATTAAAGAGTCTTTGTTGGAGGCTGTGTCTGCAAGAGAGAGATTCGCTATTACGGATTATTTGAAGTTGAAGGCTAAAGTAATGTTGAGTCTTGAGGATGATTCTTCTTCTTCCGGTTCTTCGAAAGCGTTGAAAGAAAAGAAAGAGCGGAAGGAACGGAAAGAGCGTACACGTAGCGGTGCTGAAAAGGTGAAAGTGGAAGTGCCTACGGATATTTTGCATCCGGAGCTTTATCGCGCCCTGTCTGAATGGAGGACAGCCAAAACACGTGAGGTGAATCTTCCTGCGTATGTTATTATGCAGCAGAAAGCGTTGATGGGAATTGTGAATCTGCTACCGGATAATCCAAGAGCTCTGGAAGCGATACCCTATTTCGGAGCAAAAGGGGTGGAAAGGTATGGACTTGAAATATTAGGCATTGTCCGTAAGTATATGGCGGAAAATCAATTGGAAAGACCGGAAATAATGGATATGCTCATCTCTGATAATAGGGAAGCCGCAAGCCGACGGGAAGAGCTGAAGCAACGGAAAGAAGAACAGAAGCAACGGAAAGAGGAAGAAAAACAGAAGAAGGAAGCAGAGAAACAGAAAAAAGAAGCGGAGAAGGAGAAGAAAAAAGATACAAAATTAGTCAGCTATGAAATGTTCTGCCAGGGAATGAGCATAGATGAAATAGCCAAAGCTCGCGAATTGGTATCGGGAACCATTGCCGGTCATTTGGAATATTATGTCCGTTTAGGAAAGATTAAAGTGGAGAAAGTAGTGAAAGCTGAAAATCTGGCGAAGATTCGTAAGCATCTGGAAGAACATGAATACATGGGAATATTTGCCATTAAGGCAGCATTAGGAGACGATGTCTCCTATGCTGATATAAAGTTTGTATTGGCTGTTTCCGGGCATTAACTAATTATCTCTGGACCTAGCCCCAAACATAAAAATATCTCTGTCTTTCGTTCACAATGCTCATTCTTGCTCTTGTCAAACCATCGCAAGCAATATCAGAGATTACAGAAAAATGAAACGAAAACAGGAACACTGATATCAATCAGAATACCGTGTAAGATAGCGATGGGAATCATTTCTTTTCCCGAATATCTGCTGATGGAGGGCAGGAGTACATCCATCGAATTGACTCCTGCCGCTGAAATAGGAGCCAGTTTCCCGAAATACTTCTTGATGATTGGAGTACCGAGAAGTGCCATCATCTCACGGAAAATATTAGTCAACAGTGCGATAGTTCCTAATTCCGTAGCCAGTTGCAGCCCGATAGAAGGCTCTTTGAACTGGGTGATAAGGATAGAAGAGAGCGAATAGTATGCGAATCCGCTTCCCACTGCCATACAGTCGAACACGCTCCACTGGCGCAATAGCAGGCTTGCTAAAGCAGAAAACAGCAACGTACCGATAATCGTTCCCAACGGAATCAACAGCATTTTAGGATGCAAATGTGAAACAATCGCTTTCAGGTTCTTATTAGAACCGATACTGATTCCCACTTGCAGCATTAACGCATAAAGTATATACATTGAAACTGTGTGCGTATCAAACTGGAACTTGTTGAAAGCTCCCATGACACAACCTACACAAAAGAATAATATAACGATCAAACTTCCTTTCATTGTTCACCTCCTTCTTGAATAAACGCGTCTTTTTTCCTCTTAAAAGAAATCAGACTCCTTTTTTTATTATTCGCCTCCTTTTCTAAAAAACAATTGCAGTACCAAACGGGCAGCGATCAGGCTTCCCAATACACCGGACACGGCAAGAACAATTGCCTGCCATCCGAATTTACCGAGATTGTTTACAATCAGGCTATTAGAACCGATAGACACACCGAGAATGAAGAGCAACAAGAATATTGTAAGAGAAATTGTCTTTTCTGTCTTTTGCAAGATACTCCAGTTACGCAATACATAACCGATGCCGATTCCTAAAAACATAGTAGATATAATAGAGAACATAATGTATATATTTTTGGTTAGGTTAAACTGATTATTGACAACGCACAAGAGAATTTTCAAAGAAGATGATACATCTGCTTGAAAATCGGAAAGGAATACTGCTGTGAATAGTGAAACAAGTCAGCAGATAGTTCCTGTTAAGAAATAATAGGGTAATTTAGATGAATCCACTGAACCAATGTACATGCACGCAGCAAGACTTACAGAAAGTCGGTATTCCTGCAAGAAAAAGATTAGCGTTATGTAGTTGTAATGTTTGATTCATCATTGGTCTTTTTTGATTTTGGTGCAAAGATAATAACTTATTGCATATTTTCAAAATAAATATGCAATAAATGAAGCGAAAGAATTATTCGGAATGAAATAGATTGTTGTAAAAAGTAGTATTGTTTCCAATTCTACCACTGTCTTCAATTTGGGCACTATCCCGTATTTTGTGTAAATAGCCACTGTTCATCATTTGGAGACTCTCTTAATTATATAAATAGAAACCACAGAATTCCTCTTGTAGTTTTCTGTTTACGTAAAATGATGGATAATCCTTGAATAATTGGTAATCTGTCCTCTTTCTTATAAATGTTCCCAGTTCGCAAGAACTTCTTTAAGCTTCTGTGGCTCGTATCCAAGCATTGTTCGTGCTTTATCAATACTCATTCCGCTAAAACGGGGACGGGGAGTGGGTTCATTCATTTCCTCTGTCGTGACTGAATAGATAAGAGAGCGGTCCAGTCCCATATAATCTGCTACCTGATAAGCAATCTCCGCAATGCTCATACACTCATCGCCGCAAATGTGAAAGATACCGTTCGTTGTATGTGCTATCAAACGTTGTACACCATCCGATACGTCTCCAACATAAGTCGGTGTCCTCCATTGATCGGATACGACACGGATTTCTTGCCCGGCTTTCAAACGGTTCATTACCAACTGGACGATATTACCGTGTTGTCCCGGCAGCGCTCTGCCATAAACGATTGCTACACGGACAATGGCATAACTGTTGCAAGTTTCTGCCACTTTCTCTTCTCCTTTCCACTTGGTATATCCGTAATAGTTGACGGGAGCGGGGACGTCTTCTTCTGTGTACAACAGTCCGGCATCTTCATTTATCTTTTCATCGAAAACAAAGTCCGTCGATAGATGAATGAACCGGCTTTTATATTCTTCGCAAAAAACAGCCAGTTGGCTCACTGCGGTCACATTGGTAAGATAAGCCTCTTCATGATGCGTCTCGCAATAATCCGGTACGGACAGGGCGGAACAATTAATGACCACATTAGGCTGAACCTCCTCAAAAAGACGCTTAATGTCCGCTTCATTCCGTATATCTGTTTCAATGAAACGATATTTCCCTGCATCATTCGGAGAAATATCCGGATGCAGAGAGCACCCCGTTACCTTATATTGTGTATGAACAGACAAATCATTCAATATTTGGCGTCCGGTGAATCCATTGGCGCCGATAATCAATATCTTCTTCATTAGGTTCTATTGTATATAGTGTTATAGATATCAAGGCGCCATATCCGGACTTTTTGATGATACAATCATTGCGGAGACACGACTTTTTTGCACATATTTCTACAAAAATAGAAAATAATATCCATTGCGCAAATAGATTTCGTACTTCCCATCTTACTTTGCTCCCGATAACGAGATTTATATGAATGGATAAAAGAAAAGAAGTATGGAAAAAGTAATTATGGGAACACGTTTACCCGCTAAGCTTTGGTTGAATGAAGTAGAAGACTCTTGTATGTCGCAGATTATGGATTTGACTTCACTTCCTTTTGCGTTTAAACATATCGCCATCATGCCTGATGCCCATGCGGGAAAAGGAATGCCAATTGGCGGTGTGTTGGCTACGAAGGGTGTGATTGTTCCCAATGCTGTGGGAGTGGATATCGGTTGTGGAATGTGTGCGATTAAGACCAATCGAAAAGCGGAAGATTTTAGTTATACGGATTTGACTTCCATCATGTCGAAGATTCGTGCGGCCATTCCCTTGGGATTCGATCATCATACTAAAAAGCAAGACCAGGAGTTACTTCCACAAGGATTCGACCTTGAGGAGATGCCTATATTGAAGAATCAGTACGAGGCTTGTTTGAAGCAGATAGGAACCTTAGGAGGAGGAAACCACTTTATTGAGATTCAGAAAGATACCGAAACGTCTGATGTGTGGGTGATGATTCACTCCGGAAGCCGTAACATTGGTTTGAAGGTTGCCAATCACTATAATAAGATTGCGCAATATTGGAATGAAAAATGGTATTCTGAAATGGTATCGGGACTGGCTTACCTGCCAATGGAGACGCAGATGGCAAAGGATTATTTCCGTGAAATGAATTACTGTGTGGCCTTTGCCTTTGCCAACCGTCAGTTGATGATGACCCGTATCTGTGAAGCCATCCAGGCTGTGAAACCTAAAACGGACTTTGAGCCTATGATTAATATTGCCCACAACTATGCAGCCTGGGAGAATCATTTCGATTACGATGTGATTGTGCACCGAAAAGGAGCTACGCGTGCCTATGAAGGTGAGATTGGTATTATCCCCGGATCTATGGGTACTAAATCCTATATCGTTGAAGGATTGGGTAATCCGGAGAGCTTCAAAAGCTGTTCGCATGGCGCCGGCCGATTGATGGGACGAAAGGATGCTTGTCGTCGTTTGTCACTGGATGAAGAGAAAGAGCGAATGAACCAGCAAGGAATCATTCACGGACTCCGTTCGCAGGATGAATTGGATGAAGCGCCGGGAGCTTATAAAGATATTGCGCAAGTGATAGCGAATGAGCGGGATTTGGTGAAACCATTGGTGGAACTTGCTCCAATGGCAGTTATTAAAGGGTGATTGACACATGTACTGGGAAGAGAAAAACAAAGGCAATTTGGAGTATAGGCATAAAAAAAGGAGCAACGCCTTGCTCCAACCTTTGTTAACCTTAAATCTAATACTATGAAAAACACATTGCAAAGATACGGACTATTGCGAAATTAGCAAATAATCCAAGAAAAAAAGTATGTTTTATAACATTGATTAAGAATTTGTATTCTCGAATCTATTTTTATTAAGAGATTTGACCGATCACAGACAAGAGTAAAGCTCCATTATCGTACTATTTCTTTTAGTAGCCTTAATGAGTGGCAACATACCACGCTGTTTCGTTCTTTTTCAAAGCAGCTGCACTAGTGCTTGGATCAGAAATAGTGATACCGGAGAAAGTATTGATTTTTTTTCGTTCTCCATAATAGGAGGATATTGCTGTAAAATAATACTCCGTATTCCTTTTATATGGAACTGTGCGTTTCAGTTGTTCGTTGAATTGCTCCAATAAATCAGGATCGGAGCATAGCTTTGCAACATAATCACCACAATCAAAGAATATGGAAGGTTTATATCCGTCTAAACTCTGCAAAGAAGAAATTAATTCTTCGTTAAACGTATAACGTTGATTTATTTCTTTCATAATGGCCGCCAGATTATCTATTTCCGAGCAATCTGTGACACTGATTGTTCCGCAGGGAGTGACATAATTTGAATAAAAAGAATAGAAACCATCACAAATCTTTGCATAATCTATGTTTCCTATTAAGTACTGGCCAATCTTGTCGTATGGCATGCCATAAGCCATAATTTCACTTGTGGATGCTATCAGGTGACTTGTTACGTTTTTAAGGTCATAAGCAACCTCTACTGTCGACATATAGCAGTCGTCGAAAAGGATATACTCCATCTTCAATCCTGCGCTCGATATTCCTTCGGCAAGTGTAGTAATATCCGTCTGATACTTGGATTCTCTGCCTCCGAAGAGACGTGTAATAGGTGTATTCCCATATTCCCAATGTTTTTTGACTGTTTGTAAGCTACTACGTGATTGCGTTTTTGATACAGGGATCCATCCCATCCCGTGGCATCCGATAATCATTGCATATCGTTTGGCGGGAGAGTAGGTCTGTACATCATTCAGGATAGAAGTGATACCCTCGGCCGTTGTATAGCTGGGAGTCGGATAATTATAGCTTTTTAAAGCCTTCTGCACAGCTGCGCCTTTTTCGTAAGAAAGCTCATAGAGAGTGGCTTTTGTAGCCGTTGTGCACATAAATACGAGAACCCGTTCGTTTTTCAATATGTTCTGTCCGATAATACTTTTCAGATCAGCAATATTTTGATAGAAAAAGGAAGTCAGGTCAGTCGACCAGGGCAGATACATAAATACAGTTTGTTCATTATCCGAACGAACCACCGGGTCGGTAGGATCAGGATCTGTCGGATCAGTGTTGTCCGTCTGCCTTGTGTTGGGAGATGTAGAAACCGGATCTTCTTTCTCACACGAAATTATGCCGAAAGAAAGAAATAATACGAAGAGGATTGATTTCATCAGACGATAATATTGTTGCATTGCTTCCATTATTCTACAAGGATTAAATTTTCTTTTTATATATAACGTAAAAAGAGAACTTTTTGATTTGCTTTACCGGGACATAATTGATACATCTCTCTTTGCAAAGTTACTGAAAAATAGCGTAATTCCAATACCGTCATTCATAAGAAAGAACAGCTGTCCGGGAAATGGTAACTTAGGAAGTTAAAGAGGAGAGTTGACGTATGGACATAAAAAAAGGAGCAACGCCTTGCTCCAACCTTTGTTAACCTTAAATCTAATACTATGAAAAACACATTGCAAAGATACGGACTCTTGGGAAATTAGCAAATAATCCAAGCAAAAAAGTATGTTTCATAACATAGATTAAGAATTGGGTATTTCAATTCAAATTTTATTAAGACTTTTTTGTTGCTTTATCGTCCTCCAATCCTTTTAGATTTCATTTCTAGTTAGGTACTCTGAAATCATTCGGAGAGCAACCGGTAACTTTCTTGAATAGCCGGCTGAAATACTGCGGATTCTGGAAACCCAGTTCTTGTGTTATCTGATTAACTGTTTTATCAGTATTCAGCAACCAGTCTTTGGCAATCTCGAAACGTTTGAACTCGATGTATTCTTTAAAAGATTTCCCCGTTTCGTGCTTCAGCAAGTCGTTGAAATATTCAGGAGATAAATGAAGCACGTTAGCGCAATACTCATTTGAAAGCACATCGACAGCCGGTACCGGCTTCGTTTCGAAATGGTTATTTATGATTTTATCAAATTGCTTGATAATCTTTTTATTCACTTCGTTACGTGTAATGAATTGGCGTTCGTAGAAACGTACACAGTAATCCAGCAATAGCTCTATATATTTGGAAACTATTTTTTTGCTGTGGCGATCAATACAACGTTCGAGTTCTTGGTTGATTCTGTCCATAAATTCCAGAATGATCTGTTTCTCGCGCAATGATATATGCAGTGCCTCTTCAGGCTGATAAGAGAAGAAAGTATAGTTATCTATATTAAGTCCGAGCGGAGTGCCACAAATCAGATCGGGATGAAAAGCCAATATCCATCCTTTAGAGGGAAATCTCTTATTTTTTTCTTTCATACTGATAGACTCTCCGGGAGCCAGGCAGATCAAAGTACCGTCCGAGAAATCATAATACTGGTGACCATACACATAGGCCTCACATTTACACTCACTCAATAGAATCGTATAAAAGTCGAACTTGATGTCCGTATGAGGCGACAAGTCAGCCTTTGAGAGATCAATGACACTCACTAGTGGATGTAGTGTTTTGCTTCCCAGACAACAATTGCATTGATGCACGGTTCCTATTTTGAGTACTTTATCTCCCATGATGTTGAGACTCCTGTAGCTAAAAAATGCTTAGTTTCTTTGTTTATATTCGTTCGGGGTGCAACCGACATGCTTTTTAAACAATCGGCTGAAGTGTTGTGGATATTGAAATCCCAGTTCATAAGCCACTTGGCTGACAGTTTGAACACCTTCCAGTATTCTTTCTTTTGCCAGTTCGATAATCCGGCACTGGATATATTCCTGTGCAGTTTTTCCTGTTTCCTTCTTTATCAAGTCTCCGAAATAATTAGGAGAGAGACATGCCTTGTCTGCAAAATATTTCACGGATGGCAGTCCTTCGGTTATTGCCACCTGATTCTGGAAGTATTCGTCCAGCAATTGCTCGAATTTTACGATAATATCTTTGTTCGCCTGATTACGTGTAATAAACTGCCGTTCGTAGAAACGCATACAGTAATCCAGCAGCAGTTCGATGTTTCGCACGATGAGTTGCTTGCTGTGTTTGTCGATAGGGTGTTTCAGCTCGATCCTGATTTTATGTATGCAATCAGTTACGATTTCTCTTTCCTGGTCTGAAAGATGCAATGCTTCATTTACCTCGTAAGAGAAAAAAGTATAGTTCTTGATATGCTGTCCTAATGAAGTTCCGCGGATTAAATCGGGATGAAACAAAACGCCGATTGACTTGGTGCGGGGAGCAGGCCTGTTGCGGTTGTCTATTCCGCTCACTTGTCCCGGTGCCATACAAACAACCGTTCCTTCCTGATAATCGTAATTCTTACGTCCATAAGTGAGGTCGCCACATTTTGCATCCTTCAGGAACAAGCAGTAGAATCCGATATTCATACGGATATATTCAACTGACCTGGTGGCTTTTGAGAAGTCGATTACATTCACCAAAGGGTGCAATGTTTCCAGTCCAAACAATTGGTCATACTGATCGACGGTTTCAATTTTTGTTATTTCATCCATATGCTTCTGTTATTAATCTGATACAAAGATAAAACATTTGAAGGTATCTTTTTAATTTCATTCAGCAAATCAGTAATATGGGTATAAGAATCAGTAATCTGTATACTACATAAACTTTCGGGCAGAAAAATAAATGGCAATGATTGCTGGAAGTAAATGATGGAATTGATATATTTGTTCCGGAGAATATAAAAAACAGGTTTTATGAAAGCATTATTTATTGGAGGTACAGGTACGATCAGTACAGATGTAGTGGCATTGGCGCAACAAAAAGGGTGGGAGATTACTCTCCTAAATCGTGGTTCGAAAAAGATGCCGGAGGGAATTCACAGTATCATTGCGGATATTAATGATGAAGAAGCTGTGGCAAAAGCCATCGTGTCCGAACATTACGATGTGGTTGCACAGTTCATCGGCTATACGGCAGAAGACGTGAAGCGTGATATCCGCCTGTTCCAGAATAAAACGCGGCAATATATTTTTATCAGCAGTGCCTCTGCCTACCAAAAGCCATTGGCCGATTACCGCATAACCGAAAGCACCCCTTTGGTCAATCCCTATTGGCAGTATTCCCGTAACAAGATAGAAGCGGAAGAAGTGCTGATGGCAGCCTATCGCACAAACGGTTTCCCCGTTACAATCGTCCGTCCCAGCCATACCTACAACGGAACAAAACCTCCCGTATCTGTACATGGCGATAAGGGAAACTGGCAGATCCTAAAACGAATCCTTGAAGGTAAACCTGTTATTATCCCCGGCGACGGTTCTTCTTTGTGGACATTGACTCACTCTAAAGATTTTGCCAAAGGTTATGTAGGACTGATGGCGAACCCTCATGCCATTGGGAACGCTTTTCATATCACTACCGATGAAAGCATGACCTGGAATCAGATTTATCAAACCATTGCCGACGCGTTGGGTAAACCTCTGAATGCATTACACGTAGCCTCCGATTTCCTTGCCAAGCATAGCGATCATTATGATTTCAGAGGTGAACTGTTAGGAGATAAAGCAGCTACGGTAGTCTTTGATAACTCGAAGATAAAGCGGTTGGTTCCTGATTTTATATGCAATACTTCCATGGCAGACGGATTACGACAAGCCGTACACTATATGCTTTCCCATCCGGAATCACAAATACCCGATCCGGAATTTGATTCATGGTGTGATCGTATTGCCAACGCAATAAATGCGGCAGATAAGGCCTTCGAGCTTTCCTAATTCTGTGCCGAACTTACTTGATTTAATTCCGGACTGTCTGATCTAATCTATAGGACTACTTGGTTTTATTTCAGACTTCCGGGGTTTTATATTGAAGTTCCTTATTTAATAAGGCGCGTTTCGTCCTTGTTGCACTTCGATTCGTATTCCGAAATTACCATTTGCTGATTTCAGTTCGAATGCTCCCCGGAAATTATTTCTTTCCCAAGGCATAGCGCTGCGGTTAGGCACCCGCCAGCCATCCTTATCATAATCTCCGTAGGTATTGATTCTCATTCCGTTTTTCAGTTTGAAAGACCCCATCTGCATAAACTGTAGAGAAGAAGACAGTCCCCAACCATATCCGTAGCCAAAGCCAGAAAAGCCGGAGAAAGAAGGCGAAGAAAAAGAGTCAGTGAATCCTTGCGAATAAGTAACATCTGTATTTAAACGAAAGAGCTGATTATAATCTTTCGTCATATTAGGCATCTCTAAATTAAACTTGGGAAGTTCGGGAGTCGCTACATTCATTAACCCCATATCCAGCAGAAAGCCACCAAACTCTTTAATATTGGTGGATGGAGCACGATGAATACTATCGGAAGGAATTTCCGACTGTGCGGATGCAAAACCGACCGATAATATCAGCGAAAGAAATAGAATCAGTTTTTTCATCTTCGTAAAGGTTGATTTATCACAAAGATAGAGATTTTCAACCTGACTATTCGCTTCCGTTATGTTTTCTTAGAAAAAAACTATCTTTTCAGTTATTTACGATTAGACGATTTACAATGTACGATTGAGGTTACTATCCTCAATCATACGATCGTAAATCGTCTAATCAGTTAATTATTTTGATGCTTTCCATGTTTGGGCATATTCTTCCAACACACGTTTGATACTTTGCCCGATTTTCACATAATCGGCCTCATTCAAATTAGCCAGTGACACACGCACGCTCCATTTCGGTCCGGCAAAGCCACCGCCATTCAACAGCACGAGTGAAGTTTCGTTTGCCAGACGGAAAACCACATCCAGCGGATTGTATGTCTTTTGCAGATAAGCAACGAAGTCATCTCCGTAGAATTTCTTCGCCCATACCAGCATATCAATCTCCGAATAATATCCGGCACGCAGCGGATCCTCTACCAGTGTGAACCCTGTGTTATCCCACAACGCATGCAGACGGCGATGAATAATTTCCTGCATCTTGGCTTTATAACTATCTTCTTTATCCAGAAGCGAGAAGATGGCAAACAAACTCATCTGCATTTGTTGAGGTAGAGAAAGCCCTGCGGTATGATTCAGCGCAATCTGTCGGCTGTCAGCCACCATGCGGTCGATAAATTTCATCTTTTCCGGTTGCAGGCTAAGACTGGAATAACGTTTGTTCAATATTGATTTCTGCTCCTCCGACAGGCGGGCAATCATTTTGTCGTAGATGTTGTCTTCGTGTAAAGCAATCACTGCGGTTCTCCATCCCGTAGCTCCGAAATATTTGGAGAACGAATAAACGCAAAGCGTATTGTGTGGCAATTCTGCCATCAATGAACGGAAATGAGGGATAAACGTTCCATACACATCATCCGTAATAATCATCAGGTTCGGATTGTCATTCTTCACAATGTTGATGATACGTTCGGTAGTCTCCCTGCTAAGTGCGTAACTGGGCGGATTACTCGGATTGGTGATAAATAGCGCTTTGATCCGCGGATCTTTCAACTTGTCTATATCTTCATCCTTATACTGCCAGGTGTGCAATCCGTCAGGAGTCATCTGGTCGGCAGAAATTTCGGTAACGTCAAACTGATAGCGTCGCAATTCCGGGATTTCTATATAAGGAGTAAACACGGGAATCATCAAAGCAATGGCATCTCCCTGATTCAACAGGAAATTCTCTTGCAAAGAATCGAACAGATAACACATGGCTGCCGTACCTCCTTCGGTGGCGAAAAGGTCAAAAGTCCCTTTCGGTGGACGGCGGTCACACATCTCTTGTGCCAAGTAATCCTGCACGATTAACTCTGTAAAATGTAAAATACGGTCGGGCACAGGATACTGGTCGCCAATGACCGATTCCGCCCATTCGTGAATCAGCGTATCCGGATCGGCAGCATGCTCCATCAACATATAATTGTAGCCCTCTTTCAGCAGATTAGCACCCGGAGCTTTTTCATTCTCTTTCAGGAAAGCCTCGAAACGGGCGGCTATTCCAGCCTTTTGCGGAATACCTGCTATTCCTTCTTCCAGTGAAAACGCATGGCGACATTCGCAAAGTCCGAATTGTCCCAACAGAAAAAATGCTTCGCGTGGTTCGGTAGCAATCCAGTTCGGATTACCTCTTCCCGCATTCAGCATGGTATGTGCTATTTTCTTAATGCTTTCATCTGCCATATCGATCAGTTTGTTTTTCAGCTCGAACGGGCTGATCGTTTCCATTTTCTTGGCATAACTTTTCGTAATGGCAGGGTTATTTGTTTTCTTTTCCATAATGATATTTATTTATATAGTTTTACATAAGTAACACGATGACGACTCCCCAGATAATCAGTAGCGTATTGCCGACTGCATACGTCACTGTATACCCTAATGCGGGTGTATCACTTTCCACTGCATCCTGAATAGCTCCCAGTGCCGCTGTTGTGGTACGTGCTCCTGCCGTGCATCCCAATGAAAGGGCAGGGTGGAATTTGAACAGGTATCTCGCCATCAGCAATCCTGCGAGAAGAGGGATGGCAGTTGCCAGTGCACCGACAATAAACAGACTGACTCCGACTTCCTTGAATCCGGCTATAAAACTGGGGCCTGCAGCAATGCCGACCACTGCGATAAACATATTCAGTCCTACATTATTCAATACCCATAAAGAGGGTTCGGGGATACCTCCGAAAGTAGGATGCTTGCTGCGTAACCAACCGAACAGAAGTCCGGCAATCAATGCGCCGCCACTGGTAGAAAGACTGATAGGAACACCTCCCAGATGGATAGCCAGTGCGCCGAAAAGACCACCGAGCAAAATGCCCAGGCCGACGAAAATCATATCCGTCTGATTGGTCGGACGGTCAATGTAACCCATTTGTTTGGCAGCGCCTTCCACTTCATGTTTAAGACCGGTGAGCTCGAGAATATCTCCCGAATCCACAACTGTTTTGGATAATACCGGAACATTGATTCCGGCACGCTTGATGTTACGGATACTGACTCCGTGCATAAATTTCTGTGCCCGGATTTTGGCTACCGTTTCCCCGGCAAACGTCCGGTGAGTCACCATTACGGGAAGAGTTTCCGCCGGAAAATCCAATAATTGTGCGTCGATCACTTCCGGACCGATCCAGTCTTCTTCTCCGATTACAAACTCACGGCGTCCGCTTAGTACCACTTCGTCGTTTTTGCGAAGAATCAGGTTCGGATCAACATCTTTCACCACTCCTCTTTGACGAATCCGCTCTACAAACAGCCGTTTATCATTCTTGCATAAATATGTTTCGAGTTCACTGACTTTCTTTCCTTTGCCGAACCATTCATTGGTGATTTTATAGGCACGGAATACCACCGGACGAAGAGCCGGGGAAAATCCGGGTTCATCAGCTTCCGATGTTCCCATTTGAGCCTCCAGTTCTTTGCAGTCGGCTTTCACCTTATCCAGTCCGCCCAGCATTTTAGGGCCGAGGGAAGCCAGAATCCATGCAGAACCGGCTGTACCGAAGATATATGTTACAGCGTAAGCTACTGGAATCGCATTGATGAATGTTGCTTTTTGTGCGTCGCTGATTCCCAATTGGTTGATTGTATCGCTTGCTACGCCGATCACGGCGGATATGGTCTGTGAGCCTGCCAAAAGTCCGGCAGCTTCCCCTACATGGTATCCCATGATTTTGGCGAGTATCCATGGTGCCACCAAGCTGACAATACACATCAGTACAGCGAATCCCACCTGTGGCAGCCCATCCTTTTTCAATCCGCGGAAAAACTGCGGACCTACCTTATAGCCGACGGCAAACAGGAAAAGCAGAAAGAACACAGCTTTCATCGGGCCATCCACAGTGATATTCAGTTGCCCGACCAATACTCCGACCAGCAGAACACTGGTGACTGTCCCCAATGAGAATTTCCCTATTTTGAGTCTGCCCAGCCAGAATCCGGCAAAGAGTGTCAGGAAAATAGCAAGTTCAGGGTGTACCCTTAGTTGATTAATAATCCATTCCATAATTAAGTTGTTGTTTTAGGTTATGTCATTTACAACAGTTATTGCGTGAAAAGAGTTTATAGTGTTTATGATAAATAGATATATAAATATCCGATGAACTTTAAATTTCTCTATTTCGCTTTTTTGTTATACTTTTGTTCTTTCAAAAATAAAACTAATCATATTCTGTATGAAATCAGACATAGAAATTGCTCGCAGCATTGAGCTGAAGAAGATTAAGCAAGTTGCCGAAGGTGTCGGAATTCCTCGCGAGGAAGTGGAGAATTATGGCCGCTACATCGCAAAGATCCCTGAACAACTGATTGATGAAGAGAAAGTGAAGAAAAGCAATCTCATCCTGGTCACTGCTATCACGGCAACCAAAGCGGGCATTGGCAAAACTACCGTATCTATCGGTCTTGCTTTGGGACTGAATAAAATTGGAAAGAATGCGATTGTCGCTCTTCGCGAACCGTCTCTCGGTCCTTGTTTCGGAATGAAGGGAGGAGCGGCCGGTGGAGGATATGCACAAGTGCTTCCGATGGATAAGATTAACCTTCATTTCACAGGGGATTTTCACGCCATCACCTCTGCCCATAACATGATTTCGGCATTGCTCGACAATTATCTCTATCAGAACCAGGCAAAAGGTTTCGGATTGAAAGAAATCCTTTGGCGGAGAGTGCTTGATGTGAACGACCGTTCGTTGCGCAGCATCGTTGTCGGTCTTGGACCTAAATCTAACGGGATTACCCAAGAGTCCGGTTTCGATATTACTCCTGCTTCGGAAATTATGGCGATCCTTTGCCTTTCCAAAGATGTGAGTGATTTGCGTCGCCGTATTGAAAACATCCTGTTGGGCTTCACGTATGATGACCAGCCTTTTACTGTAAAAGATCTGGGAGTGGCAGGAGCTATCACTGTGTTGCTGAAAGATGCCATCCATCCTAATCTGGTGCAGACTACGGAAGGAACCGCTGCTTTTGTACACGGCGGTCCGTTCGCTAATATTGCGCATGGTTGTAACTCTATTCTGGCCACTAAATTGGCAATGTCTTTCGGCGATTATGTAATCACAGAAGCCGGATTCGGTGCTGATCTTGGTGCAGAGAAGTTCTACAATATCAAGTGCCGCAAGAGTGGACTCCAACCGCGTCTCACTGTGATTGTCGCTACGGCACAAGGATTGAAGATGCACGGAGGTGTCAGTCTCGACCGTATCAAAGAACCGAATATGGAAGGACTGAAAGAAGGATTGCGTAATCTGGACAAACATGTTCGTAATCTTCGTTCATTCGGTCAGACGGTTATTGTAGCTTTCAATAAGTTTGCGTCCGACACCGATGAAGAAATGGAATTGCTGCGTGAGCATTGCGAACAGTTGGGAGTCGGTTTTGCTATCAACAATGCGTTCAGTGAAGGAGGAGAGGGGGCAGTAGACATGGCCCGCCTGGTGGTAGATACAATCGAAAATAATCCGTCCGAACCTCTGCGTTATACATATAAGGAAGAAGATAATATACAGCAGAAGATTGAAAAGGTGGCTACTAATATTTACGGAGCCAGCGTTATTACTTACAGCAGTATTGCACGCAACCGTATCAAACTGATCGAGAAAATGGGCATCACTCATTACCCGGTTTGTATTGCTAAAACACAGTATTCATTCTCTGCCGACCCTAAGATTTATGGTGCGGTGAACAACTTCGAGTTCCATATTAAAGATATTGTAATCAATAACGGAGCTGAAATGATTGTAGCCATTGCCGGAGAAATTCTTCGTATGCCGGGATTGCCTAAAGAACCGCAAGCATTGCATATCGATATTGTGGATGGAGAAATAGAAGGATTGAGCTGATATACACTTAAATATACACTTAAAGAACACTTGCTCTGGCGCTATGCCGATAAAAATAAATCCCCGTCTTTCCCTATAAAATGAATGTGGAAAGACGGGGATGACTATATATAGAGTCCAGTGCGCTTCTCTTTTCTCTTCATGCACACTGTACGGTTGAATTCGTACTTGTTGTGGGTGATATATGACATCATATATTTCTTTTATAGTAAGAAAAACGAAATTCCGGAAAGATGGTTCGAACGGGACCGTTAATAAATAAAAAAAGGCCTGCTCCTTTCGTAAAGAGCAGACCTTAAATGGGAATTAAGCTAATAACAGTTTACAATTACTAGCTTTAAAATTGTGTTTTAGTAAGCGAAAAGAGGATATTTTTTCATTGTCTCATTGACGCGTGCACGTACTTGTGCAATAACTTCCTCATTTTCTACGTTAGACAATACAGTCTCGATCATTTCTGCAATTTCGAGCATCAAGTCTTCTTTTGCACCACGAGTTGTGATAGCAGGAGTACCTAAACGGATACCGGAAGTCTGGAAAGCCGAACGGCTGTCGAACGGAACCATGTTCTTGTTAACGGTAATATCAGCAGAAACCAATGCTTTTTCTGCCACTTTACCTGTCAGATCAGGATATTTGCTACGCAGGTCGACCAACATAGAGTGATTGTCTGTACCACCGGAAACGATGGTAAAGCCACGGTCGATCAAAGCCTGTGCAAGTACGGCAGCATTCTTCTGTACTTGTTTAGCATATTCCTTAAATTCAGGTTGCAGGATTTCACCGAAAGCAACTGCTTTAGCAGCAATTACATGTTCCAACGGGCCGCCTTGGATACCCGGGAAAACGGCAGAATCCAGTAATTGAGACATCATCTTGATCTCACCTTTCGGAGTTTTCTTACCCCATGGATTGGGGAAATCCTTACCCATCATGATGACACCACCACGAGGTCCGCGAAGTGTTTTATGTGTAGTAGAAGTGACGATATGTGCATATTTAACCGGATTTTCGAGCACTCCGGCAGCAATCAGACCGGCAGGATGAGCCATGTCGATCATCAGGATAGCGCCTACTTTGTCAGCGATTTCACGCATACGTTTGTAATCCCATTCACGAGAGTATGCAGAACCACCACCGATAATCATTTTTGGTTTCTCACGAAGAGCGACTTCTTCCATCTGGTCGTAATCAACGCGTCCTGTTTCCTGGTTCAGGTTATATTCGCAAGGAGTATAGATGATACCGGAAGTGTTCACTAATGAACCGTGAGACAGGTGTCCGCCGTGTGCCAGATTTAATCCCATGAATTTGTCGCCCGGATTCAGAACAGCAAGGAAAACAGCAGCATTAGCTTGTGCTCCCGAGTGTGGCTGTACGTTTGCCCATTCAGCGCCGAAAATTTCTTTCAGGCGGTCGATAGCGATTTGTTCGCTTTGGTCTACTACTTCGCAACCTCCGTAGTAACGTTTGCCGGGATAACCTTCTGCGTACTTGTTAGTCAGGCAAGAACCCATTGCCTGCATTACCTGGTCACTCACAAAGTTTTCTGATGCAATCAGCTCGATTCCTTTCAACTGACGTTGATGCTCTTTTTCGATGATGTCGAAAATGATGTCGTCTCTTTTCATTCTTTTATAAGTAAGATTAAATTTCTAATTCGAGATACCTATTTTAAGCGCACAAAGTTAATGAAAATAAATAAAGAATGAAGGAACAGTAAGAAAAATGTTAGTAAAAAGCGGGATTTAATGATATTTTATTCTTAAAGAATGAATCCCAGTGAAAAACTTAATGCGCTGTCACGGCGACGGAAAATAATGTTGCTCACACCCGTACTGCCGTCGGAGTTGATATTGTCATAAATGATAGACTTGGAGATGTTTCCTATACCTTGTTCGTAGCGGAAATCGAAGAAGATACGTGAGATGTTGACACCTACGCCAATCACTGCGCTGACATTGAACGGATACAACTTTTCGTGAATACCCTTTTGGTCGAAATTCTTAAAAGTGATTTCATTGTGCTTTCCCCATAGATAGCGAAGCTTGGGACCTGCGAAGATAGACATACCGTAAGGTCCTTTTTTCACCACATTATAGCCGTATAGGACGGGAAAATCGACACTGTGCAACACCGATTGTACCGATGCGTAATCAGGCTCGATGGCAGGATGCTGGGAACCGAGTTTGTCGAACGTAATCTCACATTTGCTTACATTATACGACACTTCAGGCTGAATGAAATGCTTTTTCATATTGATGCGCATGAAGAGAGCACCGAAATAACCTATCTTATAGTTATTCTGCACTTCATTGATAGTCACATCCTTAATTTTTAGTTCAGACACCATGAACATGGAAGAGTTGAAGCCCGCTTTGATACCGATATTTATTTTTTTTGTATTGGGACGGTCTACTCTGTCTGCGTTATAATTCTGTCCGACAACCGGGCTGCCGGCTGCAACTAATAAACCTAAAAAAATGAATTTACGCAGCATATCCATGACAGTATCGTTCCTTTTATGATTTTTTCTTTTCCACACTCCAACCGAACTTACCGATTTTCTCTCCCAAATTGTAATATCCTCCGTGCACATATACCAGCGGATTAGCTTCCGCCAGTTCCAGCTTTCCGGTTTCGGGGTTCAGGTTCCGGTCATCAGCACGCACATTTACTACGTCGGCAATAAACATATCATGTGAACCAAGAGAGATGATTTCTTTTACACGACATTCAATGCAAAGGGGTGATTCTTCAATCAGCGGTGCACTGACCACCGTACACTGTCCGGGTGTCAGTTTCATCTCTTCGAATTTATGATAATCACGTCCCGAACGAACTCCGCACCAGTCGGTGGCAAAAGCCATGTCTTTGGTTGTCAGGTTGATGACAAACTCCATGTTCTTTTTGATAATATCGTATGAGTGGCGTTCCGGACGTACGGATATATAACACATGGGCGGGTTCGTGCAAATCGTACCCGTCCATGCTACTGTGAACATATTATATTCGCTTTCCTCTTTTCCGCAACTGACTAGTACAGCCGGCAGCGGATAAATCATCGTTCCTGGTTTCCAGTCCTGTTTCATAGTTGTCATTTTTTTCACCACAGATTACACAGATTAACACAGATATAGATGTTATTGTCCCATAAAATAAAAATCTGTGTGAATCCGTGTAATCTGTGGTGAGCTGAAGTTAGAGGATTGTTATCTCTTCACGTCTCTGTTCTTTTTCGCAATAATGGCATTTCACGATGCAATTATCCTTATCTATCACATGAAAGATGGTGCTCATCGGTTCATTGTTGGTAATACATTTCGGATTGGCACATTTCACGATGCCACGAAGCTCATCCGGCATTTTTACCTCTTTCTTTTCCACTACCTCGTAATCGCGGATAATATTCAGTTTGACGTGCGGTGCCACTACTGAAATACGGTTGATCTCTTCGTCACAAAAGAATTTATCTGCAATTTTGATGATTCCTTTTTTACCCAGCTTCTTGCTGTCGAGGTTGAATCCGATCGTGATATTGCTTGTCATTTGTTCCACACCGAGCAGTTGCACTACGGTGAAGAGCTTTTCAGATGGGATATGGTCAATCACTGTTCCGTTTTTCAGGGCAGCTACTTGCAATGCTTGTTTATTTTCGCTCATAATAAAATATCGTTTTTAACGTCCTCTAATGTGATACCTAATACATCGCAAAGGATTGCTTCGCGGGCATACAGACCGTTTTGTGCCTGTTGGAAATAATATGCTTTCGGGTTGTCATCCACATCGTAAGCTATTTCGTTGACACGGGGAAGCGGGTGCAGGATACGCAGGTTCGGACGTGTGTTTTCCAACATTTTGTTACGGAGAATATATACATTCTTCACCCGTTCATATTCCATCAGGTCGGTGAAACGTTCGCGTTGTACACGGGTCATATACAGAATATCGGCGTCGGCGATAATCTCTTCGGAAAAGTCTGTATGTTCAACGTATTTTATTTGGTGCGTTTTGCAGTAAAGTTTGTATTCTTCCGGCATTTTCAATTCTTCGGGAGCGATAAAATGGAAAGTCGGATTAAAGTGTCGCATTGCCATCAGCAAAGAATGTACGGTGCGGCCGTATTTCAAGTCACCCACCAGGAAAATATTCAGATTTTCCAGCGTTCCTTGTGTCTTGTAGATAGAGTAAAGATCGAGCATCGTCTGCGACGGGTGCTGGTTAGCTCCGTCACCTGCATTGACAATGGGCACCGGGGCTACTTCGCTGGCATATCGTGCAGCTCCTTCGAGATAGTGTCGCATGACGATAATATCTGCATAGTTACTCACCATCATGATCGTGTCTTTAAGTGTTTCCCCTTTGGAAGAGCTGGTGGCCTTGGGGTCAGAGAATCCGATTACTCGTGCACCGAGACGGTTAGCAGCTGTTTCAAAACTCAAGCGGGTACGGGTGGAAGGTTCGAAGAACAGGGTTGCTACTACCTTTCCTTGTAATAACCGGCGATTGGGGTTCATTTCAAACTGCTTCGCCATTTCGAGCATGTAGAGGATTTTTTCTTTAGAATGTTCGGCAATGGTTACTAAACTTCTGTTTTCCATTTTGTTATCTTTTATGTGGATAGAACTTGTTTTACCGGAGCGTAAAGGTACGAAGAATTTGTGAAAAGCACAGATTTTTCGTACCTTTTTTATCAGCTTTTAATCAGTCGGTTTATTTCCGTCCGCTGGCCAGTGCTGCAATGATATATTTCCCCGGTGCTCCGATTTTGCTCCAGGCCGTATTGGAGAGTAGTTTCCATACTTGGGTGCCTTTCCTGCCATAGTCTGATAACCGGAGAATTGTCTGCCTCTCCTTCAAATTAGTCACTTTGTGGCGTTCCAGGCTTTCTATCAGTCCGTTCATGTTGTGTGTGGCCTGATTGTATGCATACCCCGGAATTTCAAACGAAGCATCGCTTATTTCTTCTTCTTCAGTATTTAGTTTAGTTTCCTTTAGTTTAGTTTGTCGAGAAATGTCTGCATTTTCTGAACTCACCTCCTCTTGAGTTGGAAAAATGTTAGCATTTTCCTTGTTCAACTCATCCTTGTGTATCCTTTTTCTCTGTTTGGTCTCTAATAAATAAGGTAGTTGTGAGAAATCTATTTTTCTTCGTGTCGTAGCTTCGAACCACACTCTTTGAATCTGTTCCGAAGTGAGTATACCGTGTTTCTCGTAGGTTTCTTTATGGAAAAATCCTTTTTCCAATAACAGGTCGACAATCTTTTCCATCATATCCTCTTTGATCCCGCCACCTACTTTGCGGACGAAAATAAGATTTTGTTCTTTCCCCCAAGAGATGTAATATCCCTCTTTATAGATTTTGCAAAGCAATCTCATGACCATGTAAGAAGCTAACACTCCGAATTTTGCTTCTAATAATTCCATAACCTCTTCGTCAAAAAAGTTTGCCGGTGTCGGGAAGTAAGGTATCCCTTTATTAATCATATTCATTATTCAGTATTTTTTATTATAAACTATACAATAGCTTTCCATTCCATCAGGTTTCCGATCATGAATCTTCTCCATCCTTTTTGTTCTTCACTCCAATAGATAATAGACTCTTGTTGTGCTGTGATATTAAATTCTCTATGAAAGAATTTTTCATATCCTACCAGTGTTCCTTTTTCCAGGCAGAACGTACCATCCTGTTTATGAAAAGCTATCATTGCATTTCCATACAACATGTGTTCTATTAGTTTAATGCACTCCTGTACAATTCTATCCGCACATTTATCCGAAATCCCCTTTTCGGCAGTAATACGTTTTTTCCATACTAATTTGCAAGCTTCCAACTTGCCTTTCTTGATCTTTTGTCTCATTTTCTTCTGTTTTTTGATTGAAAAATTAAGTTTTTATTTAAACGTAAATATTCCCTGTCGGATAGTGACGGTATGCTGTTGTCATAGCGTTACTATCCTTTCATTATAGTGACGCTATGACAACAGCATACCGTCACTATTTTTTGAGAGAAATTCTTGTTGTTTTCCGACCGGTTGAAAACGGCGGCGAAGGTAGGCCTTATATTTCACTTGTCCCATTATTTTTTCTTAGTACTTGCTTTTAAGCTTTTCAGCCTGTTCTCTTTTTTCCTTTTTCTCTTTCATATATTCTTCTTCGACAGACTTTTTCAATGCCGCCAATTCAGCATGTATACTGCTAAGTTCCATCAACTTATAGCCGCCATGCTTGTGAATGTATAATACTTTTTGGTCATAGATATATTGGGCCAGATTTATCAGCTTTTTTTTCTTAGGATGGTGGAAATATCCATCGATAAAGATTCTCAAATGCATGGTGAGATAAAGGCGGATATCTCCACTGATTGCTATTCTGTTTTCCAGCTCTTCTTCACTGATGATTTCTTCCTTTGACTGTCTTCCGGGGGCTTTTTCCACTGTTTGAACATTTCTTTTTGCTTTGTTGTTTTTACTTCTTTTTTTAGATTTTTCGCTTCTCATAATTAGTTAATTTTTGCAATATTAATGAATGTTAATTTGAGAATAATATCTGGAAAGTGAAATTGAACCTGCAAAAAGATTTGTTCTTTTGTCGCTTGCCAAATAGTATATATATAAAATAACTAGTGATGCAAATGATGAATAAAAATGGATTTAGTCGATGTGGTGAGAACTACATCAATCGTTTACGAAAGGAAGGGCGTTATTCTACGGCGCACGTTTATAAGAACGCCCTTTATTCTTTCGGGAGGTATTGTGGTACATTGAATGTGTCGTTCAAGCAAGTTACCAAGGAACGTTTACGGCGTTATGGTCAGTATCTTTATGAGTGTGGTTTGAAGCCCAATACGATTTCTACGTATATGCGTATGCTTCGTAGTATTTACAATCGGGGAGTGGAAGCGGGGAGTGCCCCTTATGTTCCTCGATTGTTTCATGATGTCTATACAGGTGTGGATGTCCGGCAAAAGAAAGCTTTGCCTGCCGGTGAATTACATAAGCTTTTGTATGAAGATCCCAAATCGGAACGTTTACGTCGTACACAAATTATTGCCGCCCTGATGTTTCAGTTTTGTGGAATGTCATTTGCTGATTTAGCACATTTGGAAAAATCAGCTTTAGATCAGAGTGTGTTGCGCTATAATCGAATCAAGACGAAAACTCCCATGAGCGTCGAAGTATTGGATACCGCCAGGGGAATGATAAATCAACTCTGGAGTAATCAGGAACCCATTCCCGATTGTCCGGACTATCTATTTGATATACTTTGTAATAACAAGAAACGCAAAGATGAAAGAGCATACCGTGAATATCAGTCTGCTCTTCGGAATTTTAATAATAGTTTGAAGGATTTGGCGAGAGTTTTACGGTTAAAATCTCCGGTTTCTTCTTATACACTGCGCCATTCTTGGGCAACGACAGCGAAGTATCGTGGAGTGCCAATTGAAATGATCAGTGAATCATTGGGGCATAAATCTATAAAAACGACACAAATCTATTTAAAAGGTTTTGAACTCAAAGAACGTACAGAGGTAAATAAAGGGAATTTATCTTACATTAGAAACTATCGTTTAGGTTGATAGTTAACGATAAAGTATTAGAAATCAAGGGCGAAATGTTTCTGTTACTTCTTAGGTAACGGATAAGGTACTCATTCACAGAAAAACAGATGAAAGCAGAAAAACATGGACAGGAACTGCCTACAAAGATGTTTTTCTAACCTACGCGAAGGGAAAAGCATCTTTGGAAACAGAGTACAGGAATTTCAGGCATGATCAAACAGAATCATCATGTCCTGATATATTTTTGTTGCATATTTCAACAATTCAGAAAAAAAAGAAGATTTTACTTGTTTACTATTTGTATTTTTGCATATCTTTGCACCGAATAATTATCCGTTACCTAAGAAGTAACGGAAACATAAGGGGTAAAAAAGTATGATTCTAACGAAAGAAACTTTGAGTGCTGGGCCTAGTATTGGGACAGGGGAAGGCGTAGCACACTCTAAACGCTGGTATGTCGCTCTGGTCCGTATGCATCATGAAAAGAAAGTAGCCGAGCGTTTAGATAAAATGGGGATTGAAAATTTTGTACCAGTCCAGCAAGAAGTACATCAATGGAGTGACCGCCGTAAAGTGGTTGAATCCGTATTGCTTCCGATGATGGTTTTTGTACACGCTGATCCCAAAGAACGTAAAGAGGTTCTTTCCTTTTCTACAGTTAGTCGGTATATGGTAATGCGTGGTGAGAGCAGTCCGACTATCATTCCTGATGAACAAATGGCTCGTTTTCGTTTTATGCTCGACTATTCCGAAGAGGCAATCTGTATGAATAGTGCTCCTTTGGCACGTGGTGAGAAAGTGCGTGTCATTAAAGGTCCCTTGACAGGGCTTGTAGGAGAACTTGTTACAATAGATGGCAGAAGCAAGATTGCTGTTCGGTTGAATATGCTAGGGTGTGCTTGTGCGGATATGCCGGTCGGGTATGTAGAAGCGATAGAGAAAAAAATGTAATAGTAAAGTGAAAATGGAGAATGAATTTAGCAATATCAGTCAAAAACTGATTATGCAGTCTTTAGAATGGGCTTATGCTAAAGCTGTGAATGGAGCGGTAGGGCTGGATTCGGCAGAAGAACTGGCGCAGGAGTATTTGAAAGAAGGAGATAGCCTGCCCGAACAAATCAATAATTTAATCCGCTGGCAGAATGCGAAAGCGGGGACTTCCGGTTTTCTGACAGGAATTGGAGGAATCCTGACAATACCGGTCACTTTGCCTGCAAATATCACTTCCATTCTGTATATTCAATTGCGAATGATAGCTGCTATTGCCATAATGTGTGGATATGATGTGAAAGATGATAAGGTTAAAACATTGGCATATTCTTGCCTTGTAGCTACATCTTCTGCGGAAGTCGTAAAGAATTTAGGGATAAAGATCGGAGAAAAGATCGCGGTTTCTATGTTAAAGAAACTTCCGGGAGCTCTTATTACTAAAATAAATCAGGCCGTTGGCTTTAGATTGCTTACAAGATTTGGACAGAAAGGTGCTATAAACTTAATCAAAGGAGTGCCACTTCTGGGTGGGTTCATAGGGGCTGCGCTGGATATTGTTTCAACTAATACTGTTGGCAATGTAGCTAGGGATTTGTTTATTGGCAAGTAGACTCTTAATTGCTCATTTGTTTTACTAACGTCCTATTTTGACGTATTGTCTGTTTAATAATAAAAATCGATTTTAAATAAACACAAAATCAAAACTGTTTTGTATTTATCTCAAAAACAGCTTACTTATTTTCTAAAAATGAAATAAACAGAATGAAAGGAATAGTTTTAGCCGGTGGTTCAGGTACTCGTCTGTATCCCATCACCAAAGGAGTGAGTAAACAGTTGCTTCCTGTCTTTGACAAGCCTATGATTTATTATCCGATTTCAGTCCTTATGTTGGCTGGAATCCGTGAGATCCTTATTATTTCTACTCCTTATGATCTTCCGGGCTTCAAGCGTCTCTTGGGTGATGGCTCCGACTACGGAGTACGGTTTGAATATGCCGAACAACCTTCTCCGGACGGTCTGGCACAAGCCTTTATTATTGGTGAAGATTTTATCGGGAATGATTCTGTCTGTTTGGTATTAGGTGATAATATCTTCTATGGCCAAAGCTTTACCCGCATGTTGCAGGAGGCTGTCCGTACAGTCGAGGAAGAGCAGAAAGCAACCGTGTTTGGCTATTGGGTTGCCGATCCCGAACGTTATGGAGTTGCTGACTTTGACAAGGATGGAAATGTTTTGAGTATTGAAGAAAAACCAGAAAATCCAAAATCTAATTATGCTGTAGTGGGACTCTATTTCTACCCCAATAAAGTAGTGGATGTAGCCAAACATATAAAGCCTTCTTCTCGTGGGGAACTAGAAATCACGACTGTCAATCAGGAGTTTCTTGATAACCATAAATTAAAAGTTCAACTATTAGGCCGTGGTTTTGCCTGGCTTGATACCGGCACGCACGATTCTCTTTCCGAAGCCAGCACTTTTATTGAAGTGATTGAAAAACGTCAGGGATTGAAAGTCGCGTGTCCTGAAGGTATTGCCCTGCGCCATGGCTGGATAACAGCGGATAAAATGCGTGAACTGGCCAAGCCCATGCTAAAGAATCAATATGGCCAGTACCTTTTAAAAGTAATAAATGAACTGGGACTGGAATAATGCCATATTCCTTTCCGGTATCTAAATAACTAATAAACACTAATCACAGTGGAAATAATCAAAACTGCTATAGAAGGCGTTGTTATCATTGAACCCCGCCTTTTTAAAGATGACCGTGGTTACTTTTTCGAATCTTTCTCTCAACGTGAATTTACAGAAAAGGTTCGTAAGGTAGATTTTGTCCAGGATAATGAAAGTAAATCCAGCTATGGTGTTTTACGTGGTCTTCATTTTCAGAAACCACCTTATGCCCAGAGTAAACTGGTACGTGTCATTAAAGGCTCTGTCCTTGATGTGGCTGTCGATATCCGTAAAGGCTCACCAACATTTGGAGAGCATGTATCGGTGGAATTGACTGAAGAAAACCACCGTCAGTTCTTTATTCCGCGTGGATTTGCCCATGGCTTTGTTGTCCTGACGGAAGAGGTTATTTTTCAATATAAATGTGACAACTTCTATGCTCCCCAATGTGAAGGTGCCCTGGCTTGGGATGATCCCGCATTGAAAATCGACTGGAAGGTTCCTGCTGATAAAATAATCCTTTCCGGGAAAGACCAACATCACGAACGTCTGGAAGAAGCCGGCTGGTTATTTGATTATAACGAAAATCTGTATTAAGCTCAATGAATATTCTAGTGACAGGAGCTAACGGTCAGCTTGGTAATGAGATGCGCCGTGTATCGTCAACCAGCTCCAACCAATATATTTTTACCGATGTGGCAGAGTTGGATATAACCAGTCGTGATTCTATCCGTAAAATGGTCAATGACAACCAAATTCATGTTATCGTTAATTGTGCTGCCTATACCAATGTAGACAAGGCGGAAGACGATTTCGCGACTGCTGATTTATTGAATAATAAGGCAGTGGAGAATCTGGCTGTTATAGCAAAAGAAGCTGATGCTACCTTAATACATGTCTCTACGGACTATGTTTTTCAGGGAGACAGAAATGTCCCTTGTCGGGAAGATTGGGAAACTAATCCTTTGGGCGTGTATGGTAAAACGAAGCTGGCCGGTGAGCATAGCATACAGGGAACCGGCTGTCGTTATCTTATCTTTCGTACTGCCTGGCTTTATTCCCCTTATGGGAAGAACTTCGTAAAAACAATGCGACAACTCACCTCTGATAAAGACACCCTGAAAGTAGTCTTTGATCAGGTTGGTACTCCCACTTATGCCGGAGATTTGGCATCTGTTATCTATCAGGTGATTGAGGAAAATCAACTCTATAAAGAAGGCATCTACCATTTCAGTAATGAAGGTGTATGTTCATGGTATGACTTTGCGAAGGAAATCTGTGACTTGAGTGGCAATGTGTGTGATATTCAACCTTGTCACAGTGATGAATTTCCCAGTAAGGTAAAACGTCCTCATTTTTCTGTACTGGATAAAACAAAGGTGAAATCTACTTTTGGAATCACTGTTCCTTATTGGAAAGACTCTCTGCAGAAATGTATAAATGAATTGAAACAACAATCTGATTATTAGAATGAATATGAATATTACACGAAATATACTGATCACAGGTGGAGCAGGCTTCATCGGATCGCATGTAGTGCGTTTGTTTGTTAACGCATATCCTGAATATCACATTATTAACTTGGATAAACTGACTTATGCCGGTAATCTGGTTAACCTGAAAGATGTTGAGAATCAACCTAACTATACCTTTGTTAAGGCTGATATCTGTGACTTTGATAAAATGCTAGAAATCTTCAAGCAGTATCACATTGATGGAGTTATTCACTTGGCTGCTGAAAGTCATGTAGACCGTAGTATAAAAGATCCGTTTACATTTGCCCATACGAATGTAATGGGTACTCTCTCTCTGCTCCAAGCTGCAAAGTTGACTTGGGAGGCACTTCCTGAATGTTATGAAGGTAAGCGTTTTTATCATATTTCTACAGATGAGGTTTATGGTGCTTTGGAATTCGATGGTACATTCTTTACGGAAGAAACTAAATACCAGCCCCATAGTCCTTATTCAGCGAGCAAGGCAGGTAGCGATCATTTTGTGAGGGCTTTCCATGATACTTATGGTATGCCTACCATTGTAACAAACTGCTCCAATAATTATGGTCCTTATCAATTTCCGGAGAAACTGATTCCATTGTTTATAAATAATATCCGTCAGGGCAAACCCTTGCCGGTGTATGGTAAGGGAGAAAATGTAAGAGATTGGTTGTATGTTGTGGACCATGCTAGGGCGATAGATTTGATTTTCCACAACGGAAACACGGCTGATACTTATAATATTGGTGGTTTTAATGAATGGACGAATATTGATCTTATAAAAGTAATCATAAAGACAGTTGATCGTTTGTTAGGTAATCCGGAGGGTACTTCAGATCATTTGATTACTTATGTAACAGATCGCAAAGGACATGATTTGCGTTATGCAATTGATTCGAATAAATTGAAGAATGAATTAGGTTGGGAACCAAGTTTACAGTTTGAGGAAGGTATAGAGAAAACTGTTAGATGGTATTTGGATAATCAAGAGTGGATGGATAATGTGACAAGTGGGGCATATCAAAAGTATTATGAAAGTATGTATAAGAATAGATAAGTACATTTAAATATTTTAGTATAAGAAATGCGGTTATAAAAAATGCATTTCTTATCCTTTTTTGCGTATGATTAATAACCCCTTTTCTTGATGGGAACTTTAAAGAAAAACTTTTTTTATGCTTTTGGCGCACAAGGTTTGCATTTTGTGCAGAGCGTTTTGTGGTCAATGCTTATACCTAAGCTCCTAGGGGTAGAGGAATTTGGTTATTGGCAATTATTTATCTTTTATACACAATATGGCGGATTTCTTCATTTTGGATTAATCGATGGTATATATTTACGTGAAGGAGGAAAGGAATATCGTCAACTTGATTATTCCTCTTTAGGCTATCAACTACGAATGTTTTCTATTTGGCAGATTTTGATATTACTTGTTTTTGTTTATATTGGATTGATAAATGTAACTCCTGCTCGTACTTATACAATACTTGCTAGTTGTCTTTTTATATTTTTGAGTAATATCATGTGTTTTTTGATGTATGTATTGCAAGCAGTTAATGATATAAAATCTGTCGCACTAGGGAAAATTCTAATGACATTGTTTTTTGTTGCTTTTACTGTCTTTTTATTAGGATTTAAAATTACTCATTTTGAACCATATATAATTTGTTATATCATAAGTAACATTGCTTGCGAAATCTACTATATAGCGAAATCAAAAGAGATTGTCAAAGCTGTATTTGTATCATCGAAAGCATCTTATCGTATTGAAATGATGCAGAATGTGAAAATGGGGATAGTGCTTTTATTAGCTAATATCTGTGGGATGTTAATATTGGGTTATGGGAGATTTCTGGTTGATCAAACATGGGGGATAAAATCTTTTGCTGTGGTTTCTTTTGCTTTTATGTTTGTAAACTTCTTTATGACTTTTGTAATGCAGGCCAGTCTTGTGTTATTTCCGGAATTGAAACGCTGGGATGTGACAAAGGTGAATGCTTTTTATATTAAGATGCGAGGAGTGCTAGCATTATATCTTCCGATGGTTTTATTGTTATATATGCCTATTTACTATTTTGTGCAATTTTGGTTACCACAGTATTTAGAATCGGTCAAATACCTTTTGTATTTAATGCCACTTTGTATTTTTGATACCAAAATGAACCTTCTTTGTAATACGCTTTTCAAGGTTTTTAATCAAGTGCGTCAGTTGCTATTGTGTAACCTTATTGCTCTCTTTTGTAGTGTATGTGCCATATCAATTTCTATATTTTATTTTAATAGTTTAAAAGCAGTCATTATATCTATGTTGTTGTCTATAGCTGTGCGGAGTGTAGTAGCAGAAGTTCTTCTTGCAAAATCAGTGGGTGTTAAGAACATAGGAAAAAATATAATTGGGGAATTAATATTAATATTCTTTTTTGTCATAATGAATAGTTATATGAATGTTATCACCTCCTTTGCTGTCTATCTTATAGTAATGATGTTCTATTTTATATATGAACATCGTATGCGACTAATGAAGAGTATAATAAAGGGGACTAGGTTATGAATATATATTTAGTTGTGAATTTCGTTTTATATCTAGGGCTTTTTATATATAATTGGTATAGTAAAGATTCTGGCAAATATTATGCTTTATTAGTATTAGGCATATTCTTGGTCTCTTCTTTTTGCAGTCTGTTTTATTATGATTCTATTCTTTACAAATCACTTACTGAATCTAATGGAAAGAGTGTTTCATTAATAGCATTATTGTATTTATTCTTTGGCTTTTTGATTCTGATATATCCATTACGGAAATATGAAGCTATTAGGTATGTTAGAATTCCTCGGCTAGGTGGGCATGACTTGGTTTTCGTAAGCTTTGTCATATTGGGTATAATTTCAATTATTCCATTTTTTGAAAATTTAATGCAAGTCCTGAAATTATCAGGCCGTAGTATGGCGGAAATCTATTTTGATAGACAGGGAACAGTAATAGATACTCGCGCTCATATGTCTTCATTGGGGAAATTTCTTAATGGTATAACAACATGGTTTCAATATATATTACCGATAGGCGTATTTTATTTGATTCAGCAGAAAAAACGTTGGTATTGGGTTGTGCTAGCTGCTTTTGGCGCAGTTAATCCTGTATTACTTGATATGTTGTTTGGTGGACGTGGTGCTTTGTTTCAGTCATTTTGTGTATTTCTTTTTAATTATATGATTTTCTACAGAAGTTTTTCTAGGAAAGTAAAGCGAATAATATCTGTAATCGGCATTATAGTTTTGGGTATTTTTGCTTTAGTTCTTGTCGTTATGACTATAGCGCGGGCTGAAGGGGGGAATGAAGTAGTCCTATCTGGTATTTATAGGTATTTAGGTGAGGGGTTTGTGAACTTCTCAGAAGCAGGATGGTATGTGCGTAATCATAGTGACGGCTATAGTATATTTAATGGGACAGGATATACTTTTTGGAAAGATTTATCGCCATATTTTGATTCGCGTGATTATGTTTCACTTAGTAATATTATGCATATTCGGATGTACGTATATTATACTGTAATGGGGGACGCATTTCTCGATTTTGATATTCTAGGCGGATTATTCTTCTTATTTGTATTGGCTTTTTTCTTTGTTTTCTTTACTAAAAAACAAGCGAATAGTTTTTCTTCTTTGATCTTGTTGAATTTATATGCAAAAATAGGATTTAATGGCATTTATTGTTGGAGTTATATGTATTGCTTAGATTTCCTAGTATTTACTATAATATTGGTCGCCTTAATACGTGTTTTTGAAAAAAAGAAAAATAGTATTTAGTATAGATATGTGATTAGTGTATAAATGGTCTGTAAATATTGTATGGAAATATGAAAATAATTGCGTCGATAGTGCTATATAATCCTGATATTGAGCGGCTATCTCTAAATATTAAGGCTATATTACCACAGGTTAGCGAGTTGATAATTGTAAATAATGGATCAAAGAATTTCGGAGAAGTGATAGATATGACGAAGGAGTATACAGATATTTCTTTCATTGACAATGAAGAAAATTTGGGTATTGCGACGGCTTTGAATCAAGCTGCAGTATTTGCTCAAAAGAATGATTATAACTGGATTATTACGTTAGATCAAGATTCTGTGGCTCCTGAAAATTTAGTGTCCGTATATTCTTCGTTTGTTAATGAAAAAAAAATAGGTATCGTTTGTTGTAAAATTATAGACCGTAATTTTGGTGAGCGGCAAATGCAAAAAATGAAACACGAGGTAGAGGAAGTTCCAATGTGTATAACTTCTGCTTCAATGATGAATCTTGAGGCATGGAAATCGATAGGGGGATTTCCTGATGACTTTTTTATTGATTCAGTAGATTTTGATATATGCCTTTCTATGCGAGAATGTGGTTATAAAATTATTCGTACCAATGATACAGCCTTGTTACATGAAGTGGGGCATAGCGAACTACGATATTTGTTTGGTAAAGAATACCAGATTTATCATCATTCACCGTTGCGTTATTATTATATGATTCGCAATGGAATATATTTAGGAAAGCGTCATCATTTTGTTATGAGAGCTGTTTATCGCTCTTTACGGTTATTTATGCTAGTTATGCTATTTGAAAATAATAAAATAACAAAAGCTAAGATGATAGGTTTAGGATATTGGCATACATTAATTGGGAGATATGGAAAATTATAGCGTTAAAATTTCTGTTATAATGCCAGTTTATAATTCTGGTGAGTATTTGAAGACTGCAGTTGAAAGTATTCTTTCACAAAGTTTACGAGAAATCGAATTGATTCTCGTGGATGATGGATCTACAGATGGAAGTTCTGAACGTTGTGATGAGTTTGCTACAAGTGATGAAAGAGTGAAAGTTATTCATCAAAAGAATGCTGGAATTTGTGCTGCCCGTAATGTCGCTTTACGGATTGCTAAAGGAGAATATCTAGCCTTTTCTGATCATGATGATGAATATTTGCCTGGATTATTAGAAGATAGTTTGAATTTTGCTTTAGAAAATCATTTAGATATTGTGAAATATGGACATAATGTGGTTAAAATAAGAGGAAGAAAGCTAATTGAATCACGTGCTGTTCATTTTGAAACGAAAGAATATTATAAAGAATGCGTGGGTGATAATTACATAAAATTGTTTTTGCAAGGAGCTCTGACTTGTGTTTGGGATGGTATATATAGAAGACATTTTATTATAAGTAAAAATATTCAATTTGATACATTTTTTACATCAGGTGGTGAAGATGTTGACTTTATGGGAAAAATAATATCTTGTCAACCTAATTTAGGCACTTTATCTAAGGTTTTTTATAATCATTATATAAGGTTAGGTTTTTCTACATCGACAAAGTTTAATGAAAACAAAATATTATCTTCCCTATCTTTCCCCCGTAGATTTTTTCAATATCTGACACCGTATGATTTTCGAAAAATAGTTGATGACAATTCTCTTTTATATGTAAAATTGTTAATGTATGAGACGGTGGGAAATGCAATTAATATACTGAATAGTTCTCAATGCCCTTATAATTTTAAAAAGAAGAGGGAACTTCTGGATTCGATTTATGTTGACAAATATATAGATCATTCTTTTTTTAAATGTTCAAACTATGATTTGTTAAAAAATAGTTTTAGTTATGGCATACTGTATTTCTTGTTCAAACGCAGAATGTATCATTTCTGTTTTGCTTTATATACAATAAGAAGCATATCTGGGAAATTCTAAATTATTTAATTCTGCATGAAAACTAAAAGAATAACGATAATTACGCTTCAAAATGTACGTAACTATGGTTCTGTACTTCAGGCTATAGCTACGCAACATATTTTTGAAGAAATGGGATGTGAGGTAGATTTTATAAATTATGTTCGTAGAGATTTTTCTTCGACAAAAGAAAGAATAAGGACCTGGTGTAGAGATATGGGAGGGGTAAAGAGATTTGTTATAGGATTCTTACTTTTCCCAACATTTGAAAGACAAAATAAGTTGTTTTCTAAGTTTTTGAAGCGAAACTTAAATGTACAAGATAAAATATATTGCACTGAAGAGGATTTTAAATCATTTCCAATAAAATCAGATATTTATTGTACAGGCAGTGATCAGACATGGAACTCTAATTGGAATCATGGTGTCTTATCCCCTTTATTTCTTAGTTTTGTGCCTGATCATGTGAGAAAAATATCATATGCTGCAAGTATTGGAAAAACGAAACTGGATGAAGATGAGTTAGAGGCTACTCGTGATTTTTTAAGACGATACAGTGCCATTTCTGTGCGAGAGGAAAGTGCTAAAGAAATAATAGAAAATCAGTTAGGGTTATCATCTGTAACTCATGTTTTAGATCCAACACTTCAGGTAAATAGAGAATTTTGGATGAAATTTGTAGGGGTGTCCAAATATAAAGAACCTTATGTTTTAATATATCAGTTGAATTCGAATTCTCAGTTTGACATTTATGCCAAAGAGTATGCTAAACGTAAAGGGTGTAAGTTAGTCCGTTTCTGTACTCGCTATGATCAGATCTTTAAATGTGGTCATGCAGAGTTAGTGCCAAAAATTACAGATTTTGTTCGATTAATAGCATATGCAGATACAGTCATTACAGATTCATTTCATGCTACAGCGTTTAGTATTAATATGAATACAAATTTTATTTCTATATATCCATCTGAATTTGAAGGGCGTTTAGCTAGTATTTTAAAGCTGGTAGGTTTAGAAAGTAGACATTTGATCGACTATAGTGATTTCTCTTTTGTAAATCAAACTCCAATAGATTTTACTCATGCTAATTCTATTCTTGATGTGGAGCGTGAAAATGGGTATAATTTTTTGAGAAAAGCAATAGGATAAAGAATGATTATTACTGATTTTTGTACAGGATGCAGGGCCTGTGAACAACTTTGCCCTACACATTGTATTTATGTAGAGCCAGATGAAGAAGGCTTTATTGTTGCTAAAATAGATGAAAATGCTTGTGTGGAATGTGGTGTGTGTGTGAAAAGATGTCCTCAAAACAACCCTCCTGAAAAAAATGTTCCAATTCGCGTCGTTGGTATTAGATATAAGGATAATGATGTGTTAAAAGAAAGTGCATCGGGTGGGGTATTTATAGCGTTGGCAAGTAGAGTGTTAGATGAAGGGGGAATTGCAGTAGGGGCTGCTTATTTAGACGATTGGAAAGTAGGACATATAATAGTGAATGATAAAGCATTTTTATATAAACTACAAAGCTCAAAGTATGTTCAAAGTGATACTTTTCGTACTTTTTCCGAAGTTAAGGAATATCTAGTTAAAGGGAGGAAAGTGTTATATAGTGGAACTCCTTGTCAAATAGAGGGACTGTATTCATATTTGAGAAAGGATTATGATAATTTGTTTACAATAGATTTGATTTGTCATGGCGTGCCCAGCCCTAAACTATTTCAGAAATATATTAAATGGTTGGAAACGAAGAACCGTGGAGTTATTTTGTATTATAATTTTCGAGATAAAAGTTCGGGATGGGGATTAGGATATAAAACAAAGACTAAAACGAAAATTATAACTAAATCTGCAGCTCTTGATCCTTATTATTATCATTTTTTGAAAGGTGATATTTATCGTGAATGTTGTTATCGCTGCAATTATTGTACCCGTGATCGAGTGGGAGATATTACGATAGGAGATTATTGGGGAATTGAGAAAGAACATCCAGAATTTTACTCTACTAAAGGAGTTTCATTGGCATTAATAAATACTCCAAAAGGTATGAATGCTCTAAGTGATGCAGAGGAATTGTTTTATATACAGGAAAGCACCTTCGAAAGAGCGGTAAAGGCGAATCATAATCTTTCACGTCCAACAGAACGAAGTAGTATGAGAGATACTATTTATTTGCGTATGAATGAGTTGACTGTAGAAGAGCTTTTTGAGAAAGAACTTAAATATCCGTTTAATCTGATGACTGCCTTAAAAGGTATATTACCTGTATGGTTGAAATTACTTTTAAAGAAAATGAAATAAGAATGAAGAATGAGAATCCTTTAATTTCGGTTATAATACCTTGTTATAGGGTTGAAGAATATCTTCCCAAATGCATAAATAGTATTATAAAGCAAACCTATGGAAATCTTGAAATATTTTTGGTAGATGATGGAAGTCCTGATAATTGTGGGCTAATTTGTGATGAATATGCAAAAAAAGATGCACGTATTAAAGTCATTCACAAAAAAAATGGTGGTTTAAGTGATGCTCGAAATGTTGCAATAGATATTGCAAAGGGGGAATATATAACGTTTGTTGATAGTGATGATTATGTTACTGATGATTATGTGGAATCTCTTTATAAATTGCTGGTAGAGAATAATGCTCAAATGTCCATTACTCGGTGCATTCCATTTTTAGAAGGGACATTCCCTGTAAATACGAAACAAACTAGAATAACCAAAGTTTTTAATACCAATGATGCTCTCATCTGCTTATTTTATCAAAAGTATTTTGATAATGCTGCATGGGCGAAGATGTATCACTGTTCTCTTTTTAGAAGTGGCATTCGTTATCCTAAAGGATGGCTTTATGAAGATCTGCCTACTACTTACAAATTGGTGATGTTATCTAATAAGATTGCATTCAGTAATTATGAAAATTACTATTATTTATTGAGAAGAGATAGCATTGAGGGAGCGCCTTTTAAACCACAGAAATATGAATTTTGTGTAAGAATAATTCGTCAACTGGAAGAGCATAAGAAGCAAATGCTGCCTGATATACAAAAGAGTGTGGATTGCAGAATTGTAAGTTTTGCATTTCATATCTTAATGGAAGTGCCAAAGGAACAAATAGAAATGCGTAAGAGTCTTTTTCGTATAGTAAAGGAATACAGAACTAGGGTATTATTTGATGGTTGTGCTAGGAAAAAAACTAGGATAGCCTGCTTATTATCATTTGGAGGTGTCTTTGGGGTGAGATTAATAGCAAATTATGGCAAATCAAGGAAGTAAGATGTCTTAGCTTTTGTGTAAGGTTATCTGGGAGAATGAACGGGCGTATTAATATTTTATTTATCAATAGCTATTCTTGTTTGATAATGTTCAATGTCGCTATTTTGAAGAGGAATGGTTGGTTTATTTGAACGAATATTCTAATCTAAAAACTTAATAAAATAAAGTTTTATGAATATATTATTTATAGGTGGGGCCGGTTTTATTGGTTCTAGCTTGGTGAAGCGTTTTGTTTCTGATAAAAAACATCAGGTTTTTATTCTAGAACCAGAATCTGCCAATATATCAAGACTGGGTAGTTATGATTTAACAGTTTTCAGAAATTCGTTGAGTAATATCAATGGAGTGAAAAATATTCTATTAGCCAATAAAATAGAAGTTGTAGTGCATTTAGTATCAACATTGATTCCTGGAAGTACCTATAGTGATTATATTAATGAATTTAAGAATGTAATATTTCCTTCGATTGAATTGATGGAGTTTTGTGCTAATGAAAATATAAAGTTTGTCTATTTTTCTTCGGGAGGGACAATCTATGGTAACAGAACAACTCTCCAGCCTTTTATAGAAACTGATAGTATGGAACCTATATCCTATTACGGGTGGTCTAAACAAATGATGGAAAATAGTATTTTGTTTAAAAATAGAACGCAAGGACTAAAATATCTCATTATTAGACCCTCTAATCCTTATGGGCATGGACAAAATTTACATGGAAAACAAGGATTGGTGGCAGTGGCGATTGGTAAGATTATAGAGAATAAATCGGTGGAAGTATGGGGAGATGGTTCTGCTATTCGTGACTACATTTATATAGAAGATCTTGCTAATGCTTTTTATCAACTGATAAGTAAAGATGTTTGTAATGAGACAATCAATTTGGGAAGTGGTAGAGGGTATTCTGTGAATGATGTACTTGCTTTTTTAAAAATTATTTCAAAAGTGGACTTTAAAATTGAATATAAAAACGCACGTCCTGTAGATGTCTCCAATATGGTTCTGGATATAAAGAAAATGACACAGTTTACAGATGTTATTTTAACGCCAATGTTGGATGGTATCTCTTCATTTTATCATGAATCGATAAAGAAATAATAATATGCAAAGAATAGCTATAATAGCCGGCGTATTGCACTCTGGTGGTAAACGTAATCTGATAATGGAGTACTATCGTCATATTGATCGTACAAAAGTGCAATTTGACTTTATCTGTGACTCGGATTCGAATGGAATCCCTGAAGAGGAAATTAGAACATTGGGAGGAAGGGTTTATAAAGTGGCGCCTTACAAGAATATTGTTCCTCATTTAAAAGAAACATACAAGATTCTTAAAAAGAATCGGTATGAAGTGATGCATGCTTTTGATAATACACTCAATATATTTCCAATGTTTTTAGGTTGGATCGCTGGAGTTAAAGTGAGAATATCAGAGAGTATATCAAAAGGTGATAAAAATGAAAAAAAAACACTTATAAAATATGCCTTGCGGCCTTTCTCTCATTGGTTTACAAATTGCTATATGGCTAACTCCATTGATTGTGGAATTTGGCAGTTTGGTAAAAAGACTTACGATAAGGGGAGGGTAAGTATCTTTAAAACTGTAATTGATGCGGATGCCAATGCTTTTAATGCCAAGCTTAGAGAAGATACTCGAAAGAAGTTTGGATGGGAGAATAAAGTGGTATATGGTTTTATTGGTAGATATGTTCCGCAGAAGAATCCACTTTTCTTAATTGACATCTTCAATGAGATTGCAAAAAAACAAGAAAACGCAATCTTGGTTATGATCGGATTTGGAGAATTGGAAAATGAGATGCATGATAAAATTCAGAATTATGGAATAATTAACAGGGTTATAGATTTAGGACGCAGAGACGATATAAAACAGTTTTATAATGCTTTTGATGCTTTTCTGTTACCTAGTTTGTATGAGGGAATGCCTGTTGTTGGGATAGAGGCACAATGTGCAGGCCTTCCTATCTTTTTTTCTAAAAATATCACTGAAGAAACAACGGCATCGGAACTTGCGCATTACATCGGATTAGAAGAATCTTCAGATATATGGGCTGATAAAATAGTTGAAGTAATTAACGACTATATGCCTAAGCGTAGAAGTTATGTGGTAGAAGTGAAAAAAAACGGATTTGATTCTTCAAATGAAGCATTAAGGATGCAGGACTTTTATTTTGCAAAAATAAATCGAGTAAACAGGTATGGTGGAAAAAGATGAACGGATGCGAATATTTAGACGCTAACTTTATTAATAATAGAATTTTGAGTAAAAATTTAAAATATTATTGGAGCCTGTTTAAATTTTCCTGAAATAATTTTATATAGGCTTTATCGATCTGTTTTGATTTTCTTTTTGGTCTATTTTCCCGTTTTTATTCGTCATATAATCCGCTATGCTCCTCATAAAAACTGAAAAATATCCTCAAAAACAAATCTCAAAACAGTGTCGAGCAAAATTTAAACATGCTCTTGGAAATATATAAATGAATAATTTATGCAGGAAGTCCAACGTTTTAACAAAGTCCTAAAATCTTTGGTCCTTTTGGGGGATCTTATTTTGCTGAACCTGCTTTTATGGGGATTTAATTTGTTTCTGGGTACCCGTTTCTGGTGTATCCATTGCGGTTCTATTTTTCAGGGTATGACTCTTATCACTCTGTGCTATTTACTTTGTAACATGCATTCAGGTGTTATTCTTCATCGTCCTGTGGTGCGTCCTGAACAGATCATGATCCGTGTCTTACGTAACATGGTTCCTTTTGTCTTTTTTTCGGTTTGCACATTGCTTGTTTTTCATTTTCATTTTTCTCATTCCCGATATTTCGGACTGTTTTATGTTGCACTGATAATTGTCATTATCAGCTACCGCCTAATTTCCCGTCACTGTTTGGAGCTTTATCGAAAAAAGGGAGGAAATGTGCGCAAGGTAGTATTAGTTGGGAGTCATGAGAATATGCAGGAACTTTATCATGCGATGACGGATGATCCTACGTCTGGTTATCGTGTACTGGGCTATTTTGAGGATTTTCCTTCGGACCGGTATCCGCAGGATGTTCCATATTTGGGACAACCAAACGAAGTATGTGCTTTTTTAGAAAAACATGCGGGAGAGATCAACCAGCTTTATTGCAGCCTTCCTTCTGTGCGCAGTGCGGAGATTGTTCCTATCATTAATTACTGTGAAAACCATTTGGTCCGTTTCTTTAGTGTTCCAAATGTCCGTAATTATTTGAAACGTAGGATGCATTTTGAATTATTGGGGAATGTTCCTGTACTTTCCATTCGTTGTGAGCCATTGGAATCACTGGAGAACCGTATTATCAAGCGTGCTTTTGATGTTGTTTGTTCAGGGTTATTTCTTATTACGGTTTTTCCATTCGTTTATATATTCTTTGGAATTGCGATCAAGTTAAGTTCTCCCGGTCCTGTTTTTTTCAAACAAAAACGCAGTGGTGAGGATGGTCGTGAATTCTGGTGTTACAAGTTTCGTTCAATGAAGGTTAATGCGCAATGTGATACTCTTCAGGCTACGGAAAATGATCCTCGTAAAACACGTATCGGAGAGATAATGAGAAAGACTAGTGTGGACGAATTGCCTCAATTTATCAATGTATTGAAAGGAGATATGTCTATTGTAGGTCCCCGTCCTCACATGTTAAAGCATACGGAGGAATATTCTAATCTGATAAACAAGTTTATGGTTCGTCACTTCGTTAAACCCGGAATAACTGGCTGGGCTCAAGTGACGGGCTTTCGCGGTGAGACGAAAGAGCTCTGGCAGATGGAGGGACGTGTGCAACGTGATATCTGGTATATAGAGCATTGGACTTTTTTATTGGACTTATATATTATGTATAAGACGGTGTATAATGCTATACATGGAGAAAAAGAAGCATATTAAAAAATAAAACTTAGGAATTAAAGGGCGTTTAATTATGAATTTAAGAATTATGATGAGAAGACTAAACAAAAGAAATTTGTGGCTACTATTGTTGCCATTCTTATTGGCTGGCTGTCAGTCTTATAAAAAGGTTCCCTATTTCCAGAATGTGGAAGTTGTGAACGAGGTAGAACAACAGGAAAAATTGTATGATGCTAAGATCATGCCCAAGGATTTGTTGACTATTGTGGTATCGTGTACTAATCCTGAACTTGCGATACCTTTTAACCTGACAGTTGCCAGCAATGCCGGAATAGCCGTAAGTACTTCGTCTTATGTGACTACTCAACCTGTATTACAGCCTTATTTGGTAGATAATGAAGGAAACATAAATTTTCCGGTGTTAGGAGAATTGAAGTTAGGAGGCTTAACGAAAAGGGAAGCAGAACAGCTGATTATAGATAAATTGAAGCCTTACATGAAGGAGACTCCCATTGTAACGGTCCGTATGGTAAATTATAAAATATCTGTTATTGGTGAGGTTACCCGTCCCGGAACTTTTACTATCTCTAATGAGAAGGTAAATTTGTTGGAGGCATTGGCTATGGCTGGTGATATGACGGTATACGGTCTTCGTGATAATGTAAAGTTGATTCGTGAAGATGCAAACGGCAAACAGCAAATTGTAACCTTGGATTTGAACAAGGCCGAAACCATTCTTTCACCTTACTATTGGTTACAACAGAATGATATTGTTTATGTAACTCCCAATAAAGCAAAGGCTCGAAATTCAGATGTAGGTAACAGTACCAGCCTTTGGTTCTCTGCCACCTCTATCTTGGTATCCATTGTCAGCCTATTAGTAAATATTTTAAAATAATGATTTGCAATGAAAGAAACAGATTTCAACGAAGCAAAAGAATCTAAGGAAGAAAATATAGACGTCAAGGAACTCTTGTTTAAATATTTGATCCACTGGCCTTGGTTTGTGGGTGCGGTTGTGGCGTGTTTAATTGCGGCATGGGTCTATCTTTATATGTCCACTCCCGTATATAATATTTCCGCTACGGTTTTAATAAAGGATGATAAGAAGGGGGGGAGTGCCGGAATGCTTTCCGGGTTGGAGAGTCTGGGATTGGATGGTATGATCTCTTCTTCGCAGAATATTGATAACGAGATTGAAGTTCTCCGTTCAAAGACTATCGTCAAAGAGGTGGTTGAAGATTTGGGACTCTATATTTCTTATGCAGATGAGGATGAGTTCCCTTCTAGGAACATGTATAAGACTTCACCTGTACAAGTGAGTCTGACTCCGCAGGAGGCTGATTTGTTGGAGGAGCCGATGATAGTGAAAATGGCATTACAACCACAGGGAAGTATGGATGTGACTGTGAAGATTGACGATGATGAATATCAGAAATATTTTGAGAAATTGCCGGCGGTTTTTCCTACCGATAAAGGGACATTGGCTTTTTTCCTGACGCCGGACTCGGTATTATCTTCTAAAAGAACATTGGAAGAAACTACAAATTTGGAAAAGACTACACGTAATATTACAGCAACAATTAATAAGCCTTTGACGGTAGCGAAATGGTATTCTAAGGATATGACTATCGAACCCACTTCCAAAACTACTTCTGTAGCTGTCATATCGTTGAAAAACTCAAATGTGCAGCGAGGCAAAGATTTTATCAATAAATTATTGGAGATGTATAATATCAATACGAATAATGATAAGAATGAAGTGGCACAGAAAACTGCAGAATTTATCAATGAACGTATTGGAATTATTTCAAAAGAACTCGGTAGCACGGAAAAGGATTTGGAGAGTTTTAAACGTGGGGCAGGTATTACGGATTTGACCAGTGATGCTCAGATCGCTTTAACTGGTAGTGCTGAATATGAAAAGAAGCGTGTAGAGAATCAAACCCAGATTAATTTGCTGCAGGATCTGCAGAAATATATGCAGAATGAAGGTTATGAGGTTCTGCCTAGTAATATCGGATTGCAGGATTTGAATCTTGCGGCTGCCATTAATCGTTATAATGATGTGCTTGTTGAGAGAAAACGTTTGCTGCGTACGTCAACAGAGAATAATCCTACCATTATAAACCTGGATACCAGCATTAGTGCAATGAAAGAGAATGTGCAAGTTTCTTTAGACAGGGTGTTGCGTGGATTGTTTATCACAAAGGCAGATCTGGATCGTGAAGCGAGCCGTTATTCCCGTCGCATTAGTGAGGCACCTGGGCAGGAGCGTGAGTTTGTGAGTATTGCGCGTCAGCAGGAGATTAAGGCCGGACTCTATTTGATGCTTCTTCAGAAACGTGAGGAAAATGCTATAACTCTGGCTGCTACAGCCAATAATGCGAAGATTATAGATGAAGCTATAGCAGATGATGCTCCTGTGTCTCCTAGAAATAAAATTACTTATTTGATCGCTTTGATACTAGGAGTCGGAATTCCGGTAGGGGTTATATATTTGCTTGAATTAACCAAATTCAAGATTGAAGGTCGTGCAGATGTAGAAAAACTTACTAGTGCACCTATTGTCGGTGATATCCCGTTGACAGATGAAAAGCAGGGAGCTATTGCTGTATTTGAGAATCAAAACAACCTGATGAGTGAAACTTTCCGCAATGTCCGAACGAATCTTCAGTTTATGCTTGGAAATGGCAAGAAGGTGATTTTAGTTACTTCCACAGTCAGTGGTGAAGGTAAATCTTTTATCTCTGGTAATCTTGCTATCAGTCTTTCTTTATTAGGGAAGAAGGTAGTAATAGTTGGTCTTGATATCCGCAAGCCAGGTTTGAATAAGGTATTCAATATATCAAAAAGAGAACAAGGTATAACTCAATATTTGGCTAATCCGGAAAAGAATTTGATGGATTTGGTACAGCTCTCTGATGTCAGTAAGAATCTCTATATTCTTCCTGGTGGAACAGTTCCTCCTAACCCGACAGAATTGTTAGCACGTGATGGATTGGATAAAGCGATTGAGACTCTCAAAAAGAATTTTGAATATGTGATTCTCGATACCGCTCCTGTCGGTATGGTAACTGATACCTTATTAATAGGACGTGTGGCTGATTTATCTGTTTATGTATGTCGTGCGGATTATACCCGTAAAAATGAGTATACTTTGATTAATGAACTTATTGATGGAAATAAGTTGCCTAACCTATGTACAGTAATAAATGGTTTGGATTTGAAGAAAAGAAAGTACGGTTATTATTACGGCTATGGTAAATATGGCAAGTATTATGGTTATGGTAAACGATACGGCTATGGTTATGGATATGGAGAACAATCTGGTAAGGAAGAATAAATCCATTGATAACCAAGATATTTTAAAATTAATAATGTCATAGAGTGGTTTATAATACTTTACATAAAAGTGAGATGAAACATGTAGGTCCCTAACTTTATGCTACACACATGAAGAACCCTACATTTTGTGGTCAGGAAATATACAGCGGTGTATTCCTGATCAACGCCCTCATGTCGGTGTAAATCCGATGTGATTTCTATAATATCAACTGTCTGTGAAGATCGTTGATATTTTTTTTGTACTAACATGGAGGAACTGTTTTGTTGGTTTCTAAGACATTTAAAGGTTTGTGGGGTATGGGAATAAAGTATTGATTAATAATGATTTATTATAGTGTCTAAATATAAAGAGCTCCGCAAGGGGCTTTTTTCTTTTCTATCCGGAATAAAAGCTTCACCTTTGCAGTGTTGATCAACAAAACGTGAATAAATAATTTGAATTTAAATCTTTAAAAAAACGTAGTATGAGTGTAATTTACAAAGTCATTACGCGCCCAACAGATCCGCGTGTTCCCAATTCTCCCAAGAGATATTATCCGCATCTGATCACTTTAGGTCAGTCTGTCAACCTGAAATATATTGCACAGAAAATGCAGGATCGTTCTTCGCTGTCTGTTGGTGATATCAAGAGTGTGATCCAGAATTTTGTGGAAAAGATGAAGGAACAGTTGTTGGAAGGTAAGTCTGTGAATATTGAAGGTCTGGGCGTCTTTATGTTGACTGCCCGTTCGAAAGGTGCCGAACTGGCGAAGGATATTAATGCAAAAAGTGTAGAGAGCGTTCGTATCTTTTTTCAGGCGAATAAAGAGCTGCGCGTTACAAAGACTGCCACCCGTGCAGATGAGAAGTTGGATTTGATTAGCTTGGATGAATATCTGAAGAAGCTTAATATGACAATTTCTCCTAATGATCCTGAAAAACCGGATGATGGCGGAGAAGAAGGCGGAGGAAATGAAGGTGGCGGTAGCGGAGAAGCACCGGATCCTGCCGCATAATGAATTGTCAATTAACGATTGATGGTTAGGGTGTTTATTTAGTGTTTAATAAAAAAAGAAAAATGTCTATGAAAAAAACGTGGAGTATTATTTTGAAAGTGATTATTGCTGTTGCTGGTGCAATTGCCGGAGTGGTCGGTGTACAGGCAGCAAACTTGTAATTGATTATCTTATAAATAGGTATATTTATGAATGAATAACAGGCGGGAAAAATCCCGCCTGTTTGTGTTTTAGATATAATAGAGGATTACTTTCTTGAAAAATGCTCTTTTTTGTTTTGTTTCGTGCTATTTGTTATGAGTGCCGCTCCATATTTTAACAAAATAGAAATTATAATCAAACTCGTTGGCTGAATAGCGGATTTTATCTACCTTTGCATCTTAATTAAATGCGTCATTTTAAGCAAGAAAAAACATGATTCGAAAAATAATAAAGGCTCTTTGGATATTTCTGGCAGTCATTGTGTTGGCTATTGTTGTCATCTTTGTCTCTATCTCAAAGGGGTGGATTGGCTATATGCCTCCTGTGGAGGAACTTGAGAATCCGAGCTATAAATTTGCAACGGAGATTTTTTCTGAAGATGAAAAAGTGCTTGGTACGTGGTCTTATAGTAAGGAAAACCGGGTATATACAGCTTACAAGGATTTGTCTCCCAGTATTATCAATGCTCTTATTGCGACGGAAGATGTCCGTTTTGTTAAACATTCTGGAATTGATGCCAAAGCATTGTTCCGTGCGTTTGTGAAACGTGGTTTGATGTTTCAGAAAAATGCAGGTGGAGGTAGTACTTTGTCGCAACAGCTTGCCAAACAGTTGTTTACAGAAAATGTGGCGAGAAACACGCTTCAACGTCTTTTCCAAAAACCGATTGAATGGGTAATTGCGGTGAAGCTTGAACGTTACTACACCAAAGAGGAAATATTGAGTATGTATCTCAATAAATTTGATTTCCTGAATAATGCGGTTGGTATTAAAACTGCTGCACATACATACTTCGCATGCGAACCGAAAGATTTGAAGATCGAAGAGGCAGCTACTTTGGTAGGGATGTGCAAGAATCCGTCACTTTATAATCCGGTTCGTTTCAACGAACGTTCCCGTGGCCGTCGTAATGTAGTGCTTGAGCAGATGCGTAAAGCTGGTTATATCACAGATGCAGAATGTGATTCTTTGCAGGCTCTTCCGTTGAAACTAAAATATAACCGCGTTGACCACAAAGAGGGATTGGCTACTTATTTCCGCGAATATCTACGTGGTGTGATGACAGCACCGAAACCGGTAAAAAGTGATTATCGTGGTTGGCAAATGCAAAAATTCTACGAAGATTCTATCGCATGGGAAACTAACCCGTTGTATGGCTGGTGTGCAAAAAATAAAAAGAAAGACGGTACGAATTATAACATCTATACAGATGGATTGAAGATTTATACAACGATCAATTCACGTATGCAGCAATATGCAGAGGATGCAGTAAAAGAGCATTTAGGTGATTATTTGCAACCTGTGTTTTTCAAAGAAAAAGAGGGAAGCAAAAATGCTCCATACGCAAGATCACTGCCGGAAAAACGAGTGGAGGAGTTGTTGACAAAAGCTATGAAGCAGACGGATCGTTATCGTCTTATGAAAGAGGCGGGAGCTTCGGAACAGCAGATTCGTAAAGCGTTCGATACCCCGGAAGAAATGACTGTCTTTTCCTGGAAGGGAGATAAAGATACAATTATGACACCGATGGATTCCATCCGTTACTACAAATCTTTCCTGCGAACAGGATTCATGTCGATGGATCCGGTAAGCGGGCATGTGAAGGCTTATGTAGGCGGACCGAATTATGTATATTTCCAGTATGATATGGCAATGGTGGGACGTCGTCAGGTGGGATCTACTATCAAACCGTATTTGTATACATTAGCAATGGAAAATGGATTTTCTCCTTGCGACCAGACACGCCACGTAGAGCAAACGTTGATTGATGAGAACGGAACTCCTTGGACGCCTCGTAATGCAAATAATAAACGTTATGGGGAAATGGTGACTCTGAAGTGGGGATTGGCTAATTCTGACAACTGGATTTCTGCTTATTTGATGGGCAAACTGAATCCATATAATCTTGTACGTTTGATCCATAGTTTTGGGGTTCGTAATAAAGCAATCGACCCGGTGGTTTCGCTTTGTCTGGGACCTTGTGAAATTTCTGTGGGTGAGATGGTAAGTGCATATACAGCTTTTGCCAACAAAGGAATTCGTGTAGCTCCATTGTTTGTTACACGCATTGAAGATAGTGATGGTAATGTGCTTTCTACCTTTGCACCGCAAATGGAGGAGGTGATAAGTATTTCAAGTGCATATAAAATGCTGGTTATGTTGCGCGCTGTTATTAATGAAGGAACAGGTGGGCGTGTTCGTCGTTATGGAATTACCGCCGATATGGGTGGGAAAACAGGTACGACCAATGATAACTCTGATGCCTGGTTTATGGGATTCACTCCTTCATTGGTATCCGGTTGTTGGGTAGGAGGTGATGAACGTGACATTCACTTTGGTAGAATGACTTATGGTCAGGGAGCTGCCGCTGCTTTGCCTATTTGGGCGTTGTATATGAAGAAAGTGTATGATGACCCGACTTTGGGATATGACCAGCAGGAGAAATTTAAACTCCCTGAAGGATTTGATCCGTGTGCCGGTTCGGAAACTCCGGACGGAGAGGTGATAGAAGAGGGGGGATTGGACGATCTTTTTAACTAAGTCTGAAATAAGTATTAACCCGTAGCGTTTGGGGCACTGAACTGTAGGTGTAATATCTTTAATATCTAATGTTTAATACCTAATACTTAATACTTATCTTTTAATGCATAGGTATATTGTTTGCATAGGGAGTAATTACAACAGGAAAGAGAATTTGACTTTTGCCAGACAGGAACTGACTGAATCGTTCTCTTCTATATGTTTTGCGCCCGAATTGGAAACTGAACCTTTGTTTTTTAAGAATCCGGCCTTGTTTTCCAACCAAGTGGTTATGTTCTTTTCCGATAAGGATGAAGAGGTAGTGAGGAAAATGCTGAAAGATATAGAACAGAGGTCCGGACGTCGTCCGGAAGATAAAAAAGAGGAGAAAGTTTGTCTGGACATTGACATGCTTTTATATGATAACAAAATAGTAAAACCGGAGGATTGGCAAAGGGGATATATACAACAGTCATTATCTGCCTTCCATTCTTCATTATTTATTAAGTAGATGAAATTTCTTGGAATTATACCTGCCCGCTATGCATCCACTCGTTTTCCTGCAAAACCGTTGGCTATGTTGGGTGGAAAAACTGTTATACAACGTGTGTATGAGCAAGTGGCTGGCGTTTTGGATGACGCTTATGTAGCCACGGACGATGAGCGTATTGAAGCTGCTGTCAAGGCGTTCGGAGGTAAGGTTGTGATGACTTCTGTTCATCACAAAAGCGGTACGGATCGCTGTTATGAAGCTTGTACAAAGATTGGAGGTGACTTTGATGTCGTGGTTAATATACAAGGAGATGAACCTTTTATTCAGCCTTCACAATTGGATGCGGTAAAGGCTTGTTTCGAAGATGTAACCACGCAGATTGCCACGCTGGTGAAACCTTTTACTGCAGATGAACCGTTTGCTGTACTGGAAAACGTAAATTCACCGAAAGTGGTAGTCAATAAGAACTGGAACGCGCTTTATTTTAGCCGCTCCATTATTCCTTATCAGCGTAATGCCGAGAAACAGGACTGGCTGAAGGGACATACCTACTACAAGCATATCGGACTGTATGCCTATCGTACAGATGTGCTGAAAGAGATAACCATGCTTCCGCAGTCTTCTCTGGAACTGGCTGAATCTTTGGAGCAGCTCCGTTGGCTGGAGAACGGATATAAGATAAAGGTAGGCATTAGTGAAGTAGAAACCATCGGAATCGATACCCCGCAAGACTTGGAACGGGCAGAAGAGTTTTTGAAGAATAGAATCTAATCGTATGGATCGTAAAATACAACCTGAAATACAAACCCTGAAAAATTTTCGTATACTTCCTCCCGTCCGAATGACATTGCCAAATGGTATTCCATTGACTGTTATTAATGCGGGTGAACAGGAAGTAGTACGCATGGATGTGCTTTTCGCTGGAGCCCGTTGGCAGCAGTCGCAGAAACTGCAAGCCTTGTTTACAAACCGGATGTTGCGCGAAGGTACGACAAAATATACGGCTGCCACCATTGCCGAGAAACTGGATTACTACGGTTCGTGGCTCGAACTGTCCAGCTCGTCGGAGTATGCATACATCACTGTTTATTCGTTGAATAAGTATTTGGCGAAAACATTGGAGGTGGTAGAATCCATGATTAAAGAACCGCTTTTCCCGGAGAAAGAATTGCATACTATCCTCGATACCAATATCCAACAATATCTGGTCAATACTTCCAAAGTTGATTTCCTGGCACATCGCAGTCTGTTGAAGTCGCTTTATGGCGAACAGCATCCATGTGGTAAAATAGTGGTGGAGGAAGATTATCATGCCATCACTCCGGAAGTGCTTCGTGAATTTTATGAACGGTATTACCATTCGGGCAATTGCTCTATATTCTTGTCCGGCAAGGTGACGGAGGATATTATCAGCCGGGTGACGGATACATTCGGCACTTCTTTTGGTCAACATCAACAGCCGGCATCGAAATTAAGCTTTCCTTTTACTGCCGTTCCCGAAAAGAGAATTTTTATAGAACGTGAGGATGCCATGCAGAGTGCTGTAAAGATGGGATATACAACCATCACTCGTAACCATCCTGATTATCTGAAACTCCGGGTATTGATGACTTTATTCGGAGGATATTTCGGCAGTCGTCTGATGTCTAATATCCGTGAAGAAAAGGGGTATACTTATGGCATTTCAGCGGGAATCATGTTTTATCCGGATAGCGGATTGCTGGCTATCTCGACAGAAACGGATAATGAATATGTGGAACCGTTGATACAGGAAGTATATCATGAGATTGACCGTCTGCATCAGGAACCTGTGTCGATGGAAGAATTGACTATCGTACGCAACTATATGTTGGGCGAAATGTGCCGTAGTTATGAGTCTCCTTTCTCGCTTTCGGATGCATGGATCTTTATTGCTACTTCCGATCTGGATGATGACTACTTTTCACGTTCTCTGCTGGCTGTAAACGAGGTTACTCCTGCAGAAATACAAGATTTGGCACAACGCTATTTGTGCAAAGAGACATTAAAAGAGGTCATTGCAGGTAAAAAGTTGTCATAATTTGCTTTCCGAAAGTGGGCCGTTTGGGATAGAAATTGTATCTTTGTCCAAATTGTAATTCTAAAATGAGTAACGACTAAAACCAATGAGGAAATATCTATATACTACACTTTTATTGGCTCTCCTCGCACAAGAGGGAGTAATGGCACAAGAAAATGAAGGAAAAAAAGGCGGATTTTTCGGAAAAATTAAAGATACATTCTCTACTGAAATAAAGATTGGCAACTATACTTTTAAAGATGGTAGTGTCTATACGGGAGAAATGAAAGGCCGAAAACCGAACGGAAAAGGAAAAACGGTTTTTAAAAACGGTGATGTCTTTGAAGGTGAATATGTGAAAGGGAAACGTGAAGGATATGGAATTTATATGTTCCCTGACGGAGAAAAGTACGAAGGACAGTGGTTCCAGGACCAGCAGCACGGAAAAGGTATCTATTATTTTATGAATAACAACCGTTACGACGGTATGTGGTATCAGGATTATCAGCATGGTGAAGGAACTATGTATTATCATAACGGTGATTTGTATGTAGGTCATTGGGTGAATGATAAACGTGAAGGCGAAGGTACATATACTTGGGCAAACGGTGCCAAATATACCGGTCACTGGAAAAATGATAAGAAGAACGGTAAAGGTACCATGAACTGGGATGATGGCTCTAAATACGATGGAGACTGGAAGGATGATGTTCGTCACGGAAAAGGGGTCTTTGAATATACCAATGGAGATAAATATGATGGTGACTGGGCGGATGATATTCAACATGGAAAAGGTACTTATTACTTTCACACGGGCGACCGTTATGAGGGCTCGTATCTCTTAGGTGAGCGAACCGGTCCAGGAGTTTATTACCATGCTAACGGTGATAAATATGTAGGTAATTTCAAGAACGGCATGCAAGACGGAAAAGGTACTTTTACCTGGGCGAATGGTGCTGTGTATGAAGGAAGCTGGAAAAACAATAAGCGTGACGGCAAGGGAGTTTATAAATGGAGCAATGGCGATGTTTATGACGGTGACTGGAAAGATAACCGTCCCAATGGACAAGGTACTCTGAAAACCGTTGCTGGTATGCAATATAAAGGTGGGTTCGTTGATGGATTGGAAGAGGGGCAAGGCGTACAAATTGACAAAGATGGTAATCGCTTCGATGGCTTTTTCAAACAAGGAAAGAAGGATGGTCCTTTTGTAGAAACAGATAAAGATGGAAAAGTGATTAAAAAAGGAACCTATAAATTCGGAAGACTCCAATAATAAATGAAGAATGATGAATGATGAATGAAAAATTGGTTGCTTACTATCACCAATTCAAATTCTTAGTATGTTGAGACAAATAAGAAAGCCGGCTAAACTTGAAATTAGCCGGCTTTCTTATTCTTCATTCTTTATTTATCATTCTTCATTTAAATGATATATTGTGAACTGATAGATTCGTTATTCATTACTCGTTTGATTGTTTCAGCAAACATATCAGCAATGCTCAACTGTTTCACTTTCGGGCATTTCTTAGCGTAAGGGATACTGTCAGTAAATACCATTTCTGTCAGGGCAGACTCTTGCACACGGAAAGAAGCCGGATCAGACATTACGCAATGACTGGCAATAGCGCGTACAGATTGGGCACCGGCTTCCAACATGATGTTGGCTGCTTTGGTGATTGTTCCTGCTGTGTCTACGATATCATCAATCAAGACAACGTTTTTACCTTCCACGTCACCGATGATTTGCATAGATGCTACTTCATTGGCTTTTTCACGTGATTTGTTGCAGAGTACCAATGGTACGCCAAGGTATTTGGAGAAAGTGCTGGCACGCTTTGAACCTCCTACGTCCGGTGTAGCAATAACCAGATTTTCCAATTGCAATGACTGGATGTAAGGGAGGAATACAGCTGATGCGTACAAGTGATCTACCGGGATATTGAAGAATCCCTGGATCTGGTCAGCATGCAAATCCATCGTAATCAGTCGGTCGATACCTGCAACAGACAGCAGATCAGCTACCAACTTAGCCCCGATAGATACACGAGGTTTGTCTTTTCTATCCTGACGAGCCCATCCGAAATAGGGGATTACAGCCACAACGCTCTTTGCTGATGCACGTTTAGCAGCATCAATCATCAGGAGAAGTTCCATTAAGTTGTCTGAGTTAGGGAAAGTGGATTGAACCAGGAATACATGTGCGCCACGAATTGACTCCTCGTATGAAACCGCAAATTCGCCATCGGCAAAATGGGTAATGTTCATATTTCCCAGAGGACAATCCAGGCTTGCGCAGATTTTTTCTGCAAGATATCTCGAGTTCGTTCCCGAGAATACCATAAAGGGTGCTTTTTCGCTCATTTTGTAATAGATGTTACCTATTTGTTAATTTGCCTGCAAAGGTAGGAATTTCTCTTATTATTTAGAAGGACTTATTGTATAAAAAATATTTTTCTCTCCAACTTATCGGAAATATTTGTAGATTTGCTTTCTGAAAACAGTTAATAGTCAAAAATGAGTTTACGTTTTCCTTTATATATAATAGGTATAGTGTTGTTTACCTCTTTTTTTTCGTGCACTGATATGGTGCCGACCAAAGAGGTGCGCCTGATTGATTCTTTAAACGGGAAAGCGTATACTTATCGTTATCGAAGCCTGGATTCTTCTTATAAGTATGCCAATGAAGCTTATCAACAGGTAAATTTTTATAAGTCGGGGAAAGCGGAGGCATCCAATAATCTCGGATTCTGTGCTTTTATGGCGATGGATTTTGACCGGGCGGAAGCGTTACATAAGGAAGTATATAAACTGACTAAAAATGAGCTTGAACTGTTGATTGCTGATATCGGACTGATGAAGATTTGTCAGCGGACAGCTATGAACAAAGAATTTTATGATTATCGTAATAGTGCGCTTCGGCGTATGAAACGTATTCGGGAAGAGAGTGATTTGTTTGCCGACCGCCACGAGGCACTTCGACTGGATTATGCTTTCACCGAATTTTTCATTGTTTCTTCTATTTATTACTATTATCTTCAGCAAAGGCAGGAAGCCATCGCATCTCTCAATCAGATCCCGGAAGATGAAGTATTGGCAGATACGAATCAGTTGCTTTATTATCATTATATCAAAGGATCGGCTTCATTGGTGGAAGCCACCAAGCCGGAGGATAGGAAAATGCGTGAGTTTGACCAACTATATATAACCTGGAGGACTGCGGTTCAGACTAATCATCCTTATTTCGAAGGAAATGGTCTGCAAGGGCTGGCTAATCTGATGGTTTCTTCCAACAACTTCGAACTCTTTCGAACAAGGAGGGGATACGCGCTGGATCAGTTTGGTTTTCCTGTAGATTCGCTTTTGCCTTTGCGAATGGCACAGCTTGCGCTTGAAAAATTCCGGGAGTATAATGATTTGTATCAGATTGCCGGTGCGTATGTGTCTATCGGTAAGTATATGAATGAGCACGGACGTTATTCGGAAGCATTGGATACGCTTACAAAAGCGTTAGATTGTGTGAACCAACACCATATGCTTTATTATCATCATGCAGTGGATACGTTGGACAAGCTGCGTATTTATGCGGAAGGAGATACGACATATACTGGAGTACCGTGGATTATGGAGGAAGACGTAAGGACGGTGCCCGAATGGATTTCGAGGATTCGGGAACAATTGAGTGTATCGTATGCCGGGCTTGGAATGAAGTATGCTTCTGATTACAACCGAAATATATACCTGGATATTCTGAATTATACTCGTCAGGATAAAGAGTTGGAGAGTCGTTATCTTTCGTTGGAATCCGATTCACGACAAATGACGCTTGTACTTTCTTTGGTTATTGCCGGACTTGTACTGGTGGTTATTCTTTGGTGGTTCTTCAATAAGCGATCTAAAATAAGGAATCAAGTAGATGTGGAACGTCTGCAACGGATACTGGCTCTTTGCCGGGACATCACTTCTTCTATACCAATGAATGTTCCGTTAATTCAACAAGGCATTGACCAGCTGTTCGGAAAAGGGCGTCTTCAACTGGAAATTCCGGAGGAAGGAAAAGCGGCACTGGTTCCTTTGCATCGGTTGAACCGTGATGAAAAAGCGTTGGTGCACGTGCTCGAACCGTATATCGTTTGGGCTGCGGACAATGAGCAGATGGTAGAAGCGTTGAGTGACGAACGGATGCAATTGGAAAAGCAACGATATGTTTACGAACAACATATCGCGGGAAATAAACGCCAGAATTTGATTAAGAAGGCTTGTCTGGCCATTGTAAATGGGATAAATCCTTATATCGACCGTATCTTGAATGAGGTGCATAAGTTGACGGAACGAGGATATATCGATCATGAAAAGATAAAGAAAGAGAAGTATCAATACATTGACGAGCTCGTAACTACGATTAATGAATATAATGATATTTTGGCACTTTGGATTAAGATGAAGCAGGGGACGCTTAGCCTGAATATTGAAACGTTCGATCTCAACGAACTCTTTGAACTGTTAGGCAAAGGGAGACGTGCTTTTGAAATGAAAAATCAGAAGTTGGAAATAGAACCGACCACGGTTATGGTGAAAGCTGACCGGGCATTGACTTTGTTTATGATTAACACGCTGGCGGAAAACGCCCGAAAATATACTCCGGAAGGAGGAACAATCAAAGTGTATGCCCGTACTACGGATGCGTATGTCGAGATTTCCGTAGAAGACAACGGGAGGGGGATTTCCGAAGAAGATGTAGCTCGTATTATCGGTGAGAAAGTATATGACTCCCGTGTTATTGGAATGAAGAATGCAGCTGATCCGGAGGTTCTGAAGGAGAATAAGGGCAGTGGTTTCGGACTGATGAATTGTAAGGGAATCATTGAGAAATATAAGAAAACGAATGAATTGTTCCGGGGATGTGTCTTTGATGTAGAGAGTGAATTGGGGAAGGGGAGTCGTTTCTATTTCCGTTTGCCTTCGGGAGTGCGTAAAGCGATGGGAGTCTTGTTGCTTTGCCTGTTGCTTCCGTTTGGGGTGAGTTCTTGTCTGCATGATCCGATTCCTCCCATGTTGCAGGAGGGTGATTCGATAGTGGTGGTTACGGATTCTGCCTATGAGGATTTACTGGATGCAGCGTCGGATTATGCGAATGCTGCCTATTTTGCTAATGTGGATGAAAATTATGAATTTGCTTTGCAATATATAGATTCTGCTATACTCTTGTTGAACGAGCATTATGAGAAATATGCGCGTCCGGATCGTCCGCATCGGTATATGAAGCTGGTGGGTGAAGGAACGCCTGCCGAAATCAGTTGGTGGAACGAATTGTTTGATTCGGATTACCATGTGATTCTGGATATCAGGAATGAGGCGGCAGTTGCTTTTTTGGCTTTGAAACAGTTGGATGCATACAGTTATAATAATTCGGCATTTACGGATTTGTATAAGTTGCAAGGAGAAGATCAGACTCTTGAAGCATATTGCCGACAGTTGGAACGGTCGAATACGAATAAGACAGTAGGAATTATTTTATGTTTTGTTCTACTGATTGTTTCTTTGGTCGGATACTATTTCCTGTATATGAGAAAACGTTTGCAGAATCGTTTGAATCTCGAACAGGTACTTGAGATTAATCAAAAGGTATTTGCGGCATCTTTGGTCAGACCGCAGGAACAAGAAAATGCAGAGGCACTCCAACGGGAGGAAAGTACGCTTAAAGAAATCCCGCAACGTATTGTGGATGAAGCATTCGGTCCGGTGAATGAACTACTGACAATTGACCGGATGGGAATTGCCGTTTATAACGAAACGACACATCGGCTGGAATACGCTTCTCGTCCCGGGCAGGAAATGCCGGAGATGGTAGAACAGTGTTTTAGTTCCGGAGAATATCTTTCTGAACAGCATCTTCAGGCAATTCCGCTGATGGTGGAAGCAGGAGGTGAACATCAATGTGTCGGTGTGCTTTATCTGGAACGCAGAGAAGGAACAGAACAGGAAACGGACCGGCTGCTTTTTGAACTGGTAGCGCGCTATGTGGCTATTGTCGTATTTAATGCAGTGGTGAAACTGGCTACTAAATACCGGGATATTGAATCGGCGCATGAAGAAACACGCAGAGCTTCCTGGGAAGACAGTATGTTGCATGTACAGAATATGGTACTTGACAACTGCTTGTCGACGATTAAACATGAGACGATCTATTATCCGAATAAAATCAAACAGATTGTTGGACGGTTGAATACGCAGAAGCTTTCGGAAACGGAGGAGCGTGAAGCGGTGGAGACTATGACGGAATTGATTGAATATTATAAGGGAATCTTTACGATTTTGAGCTCGTGTGCTTCCCGTCAATTGGAGGAAGTCACTTTCCGGCGTACTGTGATTCCGGTGCAGGAGCTATTGGACACTGCCGGAAAATACTTCAAGAAATCAATGAAGAACCGTTCGGAGAGGATAGAACTGGAGATAGAACCAATGGAAGCGAAAGTGATAGGAGACGTGAACCAGTTGCGTTTTCTATTGGAAAATTTGATTGATGAAGCATTGACTGTGCGTGAAGATGGGGTGATACGTCTGCAAGCACGTCAGGATAATGAATATATTCGTTTTCTCTTTACGGATACGAGACGTGAAAAGAGTGTGGAAGAATTGAACCAATTATTTTATCCGAATCTGGCACGTATGACTTCCGGTGAGAAAGGGGAGTTGAGAGGAACGGAATATCTGGTATGCAAGCAGATTATCCGCGACCATGACGAATTTGCGGGACGCAGAGGATGTCGTATCAATGCCGAACCGGCTGAAGGCGGAGGATTTACGGTTTATTTCACCATTCCGCGCCGATAAAAGGAGAACACATAAAAGTTATTAGATAAGAAACATGGAAGAACAGAAGTTTAAAGTTATTATCGTAGAGGATGTAAAACTGGAGTTGAAAGGGACAGAAGAAATATTCCGTCATGAAATACCGAATGCGGAAGTGATCGGTACGGCAATGACGGAAAGTGAGTTCTGGCCGTTGATGGAGGCGCAACTCCCCGATTTGGTATTGTTGGACTTAGGACTGGGAGGTTCTACGACCATTGGTGTTGATATTTGCCGGAATATATTCAAACGCTACAAAGGAGTCCGGGTACTGATCTTCACAGGTGAGATTCTGAATGAAAAGTTGTGGGTGGATGTATTGAATGCCGGTGCCGACGGAATTATCCTCAAAACAGGAGAACTACTGACGAAAACAGATGTGCAGGCTGTGATGGACGGAAAGAAGCTGGTATTCAACTATCCGATTTTGGAAAAGATTGTAGATCGTTTCAAGAAATCGGTAGCCAACGATGCCAAGCGTCAGGAAGCAGTCATCAGTTATGACATTGATGAATATGACGAACGTTTTCTCCGCCATTTGGCCTTAGGATATACGAAGGAGATGATTGCCAATCTGAAAGGGATGCCTTTCGGCGTAAAATCATTGGAGAAACGACAGAATGATCTTATCGGACGCCTTTTCCCGAATGGAGAACGGGTGGGAGTGAATGCTACCCGATTGGCAGTACGTGCACTGGAATTGCGTATTATCGATTTGGATAATCTGGAGCCTGACGAAGAGTAATTAATGGCAAGTAATACCTCTGGAAAGTAATGAAGAATAAATGGCGTATGCCCCATCCCGCTACGATGTTCCTTTTGCTGACTATGGCAGTGGTCTTTCTTTCATGGATATGTGATATCTATGGGTTGAAAGTGACATTGCCGCAGACAGGTGAGGACATCCGTGTACAAAGCCTGTTGAGTCCGGAAGGAATCCGTTGGTGGTTGCGGAACGCTATTAAGAATTTCACGGGCTTTGCTCCGTTGGGAATGGTGATTATCGCTATGTTCGGACTGGGAGTAGCACAACATTCCGGTTTTATTGATGCGTGCATCCGCATGGGAGTAGGGAACCGGCAGGAAAAGAGGAAAATCATTTTGTGGGTGATTGTGCTCGGTTTGTTGTCGAATGCCATTGGGGATGGTGGATATATTATTTTATTGCCTATTGCCGCTATGCTGTTCCAGTGGGTGGGACTTCACCCGATTGCAGGGATTGTTACAGCTTATGTCTCTGTTGCGTGCGGGTATAGTGCCAATATTGTATTGAGTACGATGGACCCGTTATTGGCGCATACCACCCAAGAGGCGGCACTGGCGCAAACGGGTTATCAGGGGAACACGGAACCTCTTTGTAACTACTTCTTTATGAGTGCTTCAACGGTAGTCATTACAGCTATTGTGTATTGGATTACTCAAAAATGGCTTCTTCCCACATTAGGAAAGTATGAAGGCAGTGTGAAAGTGGTGGCTTATCATCCTCTCTCTCGCAAAGAGCGGCGTGCTATTATGATTTCCATTGTTGTAGCAGCTGTTTATGTCGCTCTTATCTTGTGGCTTACTTTTTCTTCTTATGGAATTTTGCGAGGGGTGAACGGAGGTTTGATGCATTCGCCTTTTATTGCCGGTATTTTATTCTTGCTTTCTTTGGGAGCAGGTATTACGGGGATGGCTTATGGATTCAGTTCCGGACGGTATCGCACTGACAATGATGTGATTGAAGGACTTACACAGCCAATGAAACTTCTTGGAGTGTATTTCGTTATCGCTTTCTTTGCTGCACAGATGTTTGCCTGTTTTGAATATTCCCATCTGGATAAGTGTTTAGCCATCATGGGAGCTGATTTGCTCTCTTCGTTTGAGCCGGCTCCTTTGTCTGCTCTCATCCTGTTTATTCTATTTACGGCATTGATAAACCTGATTATGGTATCTGCTACCTCCAAATGGGCTTTTATGTCTTTTATCTTTATTCCGATGTTTGCACAGATGGGAATTGCTCCGGATGTAGCACAATGTGCTTTCCGTATCGGAGATAGTTCGACGAATGCCATTACTCCTTTCTTATTTTATATGCCTTTGGTACTGACTTATATGCGGCAGTATGATAAACAGATTACGTATGGCTCATTGCTTAAATATACCTGGAGATATTCATTAGGTATCCTGGTTGCCTGGACATTGATGTTTATTGCCTGGTATTTGTTGAAAATACCGATGGGATTGTAACCGGTACGTGAAAAAATATCAAGTAGGCAACATGTGGACGATTCTATTAAATGAAAAAATCGCAAACGCTATTTTAATAGCTGTTTGCGATTTTTCTAAGTGATTCCGAAGCGATTCGAACGCTTGACCCACGCCTTAGAAGGGCGTTGCTCTATCCAGCTGAGCTACGGAACCAGCCTTATTTGCGGATGCAAAGGTAGTGCTTTTTATGAAAACTCAAAAACTTTCCGGCACTTTTTTATTCATATTTTTCTTTATAGCTATGAATCAGTAATTTATAAAAGAGAAATATTTTGTTTAGTTATATGGTTTGGGATGAATAAATAGGAAAACGTCATTTTTACGAAGAATAACGAAAGTTATATAGGTTTCAAAAAGGTCAAAAAAATAAAATACGGTTGTGTTTTTCTATTATAACTTCTACTTTTGGACGATAAACAACTAAAAAACACATAAAGTTATGAAGAAATTGATTTTTTTATTTGCATTTTGTATTGTAGTGACTAATGTTTTTGCACAAACCGCCCCAGAGCAATTGAAAAAAGAAGGAAATGATGCATTTAATGCTAAAAATTATCCAGTAGCGTATGCGAAGTTCAGCGAATATCTGAAACAGACTAATAATCAAGATTCTGCAACAGCTTACTATTGTGGTATAGCAGCAGACGAAGTGAAAAAGTATGCGGAAGCCGTGACCTTTTTCGATATTGCTATTCAGAAAAAATTTAATATAGGAAATGCGTATGCTCGTAAGGCTTTGGCTTTAGATGCACAAAAGAAGACTGCTGAATATGTAGCTACATTAGAAGAAGGGCTGAAAGTCGATCCTAAGAATAAGACAATGGTGAAGAATTATGGTCTTCATTATCTAAAAGCAGGACTTGCAGCACAGAAAGCTGGAAAAGCAGAAGAAGCAGAAGATTGTTTCAAGAAAGTAATTCCGTTGGATCACAAACAGTATAAAACAAATGCATTGTACAGTTTAGGAGTTTTGTGTTATAATGACGGAGCTAATATCCTGAAGAAAGCTGCTCCTTTGGCAAATTCAGATGCAGACAAATATGCTGCAGAAAAAGCAAAAGCGGATGGAAGATTTAAAGAAGCATTAGACTATTTGGAAGAGGCTGCTAAGATCTCTCCGGAAAATGAAAATGTGAAAAAGATGCTTCCTCAAGTGAAAGCTGTTATGAAGTAATTTGACCAATCTTATAAATGATAAAGGGTTGCCGGTATGATACGTCGGGCAACCCTTTTTTATTGCTATCTTTTTCTAATCTATACTTTTTGTGTACATTTGCCGTTCCTAAACGCTGAAATATTTTATGCATTTATATAATAAGGAACAGGCCATTAAACGGATGAATCAGTTTGGACAACACCATCGTCCTTTTGTTTTTGTTATCAATTATCTACAGGATGCATCTTATATAGAAGAGGTTGCTGCTGTTGATTCTACTGAACTTTTGTATAATTTGAATGGATTTACCAATCAAGCTACGTCAACTGAAAAGTATACACCTTCTTTTTCTGCTAAACCAGCGAACTCTATCCATTGGCAGCCTTCTGCAGAATCTTTCTATTCCTATCAACGCTCGTTTAATATTGTCCGACAGAATATCTTGGCTGGAAATAGTTTTCTCACAAATCTGACTTGTCGCACTCCGGTAGATACCAATCTCACTCTGAAAGATATTTATTATCATTCTAAAGCGATTTATAAGCTATGGGTTAAAGACACTTTTACTGTTTTTTCTCCAGAAATATTTGTGAGAATTCATCAGGGAAAAATTAGCTCATACCCGATGAAAGGGACTATTGACGCTTCCATTCCTTCTGCTGCCCAATTATTGATGAACGATCCTAAGGAGGCGGCAGAACACGCTACTATCGTAGACTTGATTCGTAATGATTTAAGCATGGTTGCCAATCAAGTGTTCGTTTCCCGGTATCGGTATATCGATACATTGCAGACTAATCAGGGGGCGATTCTTCAGACAAGCTCTGAAATTCAAGGCGTATTGCCGGAAAACTATTCGGAACATTTGGGAGAACTTATTTTCCGACTTTTGCCAGCCGGTTCCATTACCGGTGCCCCCAAGAAAAAAACGATGCAGATTATTCGGGAAGCTGAAACCTACGACAGAGGGTTTTATACAGGAATTATGGGCTATTCGGATGGAATTAATCTGGATAGTGCCGTTATGATACGTTTTGTAGAACAGGAAGGAGAAAAAATGTATTTTAAAAGCGGAGGTGGAATCACCTGTCAGAGCGATGCGGAAAGTGAGTATAACGAAATGAAACAAAAAATATATGTACCCATTTATTGAGACTATCCGGATAGAGGATGGACAGATTTATAATCTTGATTATCACACAGAGCGTTTCAATAGAACCCGTTCAGTCTTTTGGAAAGATACTGTTCCGCTTGATTTGCGTGAGTATATATCGCCACCAGTTTTAAACGGGATTCATAAATGCCGGATTGTGTATGGAAAAGAAGTAGAAGAAGTCACGTATGCTCCTTATCAGATGCGGAAAGTGTCCTCTTTGCATCTGATAGAATCCGATACCATTAATTACACTTACAAAAGCACACATCGGGAAGAACTGAACGCTTTGTATGCCCAAAGAGGAATGGCAGATGACATTTTAATCGTGAAAGACGGCTATCTGACAGATACTTCTATTGCCAATATCGCCCTCTACGATGGGCACACATGGTTTACTCCGGCTCATCCGTTACTCCAGGGAACGAAGCGGGCGGAACTTCTGAATAAGCAATTCATTGTTGAGAAAGACATCGCGCAAGTACATTTAAACGACTATTCACATATCATGTTATTCAACGCCATGATTGACTGGGAACGTATTGTATTGCCTATAAATGAGAAACATTTCATTCTATAAACGATAATTAACTGAAATATACAGAGCATTGCTGAACAAATGTCACTTTTGTACTGTTATATTTATGTGTTTTTCATAGTATTAGATATAAGATTAATTAAAGAGATTGTACTCCACTTGTGAAAGCTAAAGTACGTCAGAGACAGAAGAGTCTGTTTTTTTGATAAATGTGTTAGAGCATCGGTTTTACCAGGCCGATGCTTTTTTTATGTCCTTTTGTTGCGTTTTGTAGTTTATATGAAATAAAATTTGTACGTTTGTAGGGTAATAATAGAAAATGATAAAGATGAACATACCCGTTATCTTTCAGTTTTTAAAAGATCTTTCCGCGAATAATAATCGTGAGTGGTTTAATGAGCACAAGGCAGAATATGAAACAGCCCGTGCCGAGTTCGACAACTTTTTGGCAACAGTGATTGCCCGTATTTCCCTGTTTGATGAAACTATCCGGGGAATTCAACCCAAAGACTGTACTTATCGCATTTACCGGGATACCCGCTTCTCTGCGGATAAAACACCTTATAAAATACATTTCGGTGGTTATATCAATGCCAAAGGAAAGAAATCCGACCACTGTGGATATTATGTCCATTTGCAGCCGGATGGTTCGATGCTTGCCGGAGGAAGCTTGTGTCTGCCTCCCAATATCCTGAAAGCAGTGCGTCAGTCTATTTATGACAATATCGAGGAATTTGTTGCGATCGTAGAGGATCCGGAGTTTAAGAAATACTTTCCGGTGATAGGGGAGGATTTTCTGAAAACAGCTCCGAAAGGTTTCCCGAAAGACTTCAAGTATGTCGATTATTTGAAATGTAAAGAGTATGTTTGTTCATATAATGTTCCTGATGACTTCTTTACCCGGCCGGATATGTTGGAACAGATGGACAAAGCGTTCCGCCAGTTCAAGCGGTTTGCTGATTTTATAAATTATACGATTGATGATTTTGAATAAATAATGCCTGGAATATAAACTTTAAAATTTAACTTATATGGTAGTAGATACTTTAGAAAATCTGGAGAAATATGCGTCTTTAAATCCTTTGTTTGCACAAGCCATCGACTTCTTGAAGTCTCATGACCTCCAAGCCATGGAAATTGGTAAGACAGAACTGAAAGGGAAAGATCTGTTCGTGAATATCGCACAAACCAAGCCTAAAACAAAAGAGGAAGCCAAACTGGAAACTCATAACGAATTTATTGATATTCAAATCCCGTTGTCGGGAACAGAAATTATGGGGTATACCGCTGCTAAAGATTGTGTTCCGGCAGATGCACCTTATAACGCAGAAAAAGACATTACTTTCTTTGAAGGATTGGCAGAAACATACGTTGCCGTAAAACCGGGAATGTTTGCTATCTTCTTCCCGCAAGACGGTCATGCTCCCGGCATCACTCCGGATGGTGTGAAAAAAGTAATCGTAAAAGTAAAAGCATAATCCTAATTCAATTCTGATATGGAAAAGACACTTAATCTCATAAAAAATGATCCCTGGCTGGAACCTTTTGCTGGTGCTATCACCGGGCGTCATCAGCATGTATTAGACAAGGAAGCTGAATTGACGAATAAAGGCAAACAAACCCTTTCAGATTTTGCATCGGGGTATCTTTATTTTGGATTGCATCGCACCGATAAGGGATGGACTTTCCGTGAATGGGCGCCCAATGCTACTCATATTTATATGGTGGGTACATTTAATAATTGGGAGGAAAAAGCAGCCTATAAGCTGAAAAAACTAAAGAATGGCAATTGGGAAATTAACCTGCCGGCGGATGCCATTCATCATGGCGATCTCTACAAATTGAATGTATACTGGGAAGGCGGACAAGGCGAGCGTATTCCTGCATGGGCTACTCGTGTGGTGCAGGATGAACAGACCAAGATATTCAGTGCACAAGTCTGGGCTCCGGAGAAACCCTATAAATTCAAAAAGAAAACATTTAAGCCCGACACGAATCCACTGTTGATTTATGAATGTCATATCGGAATGGCACAACGGGAGGAAAAAGTGGGCACTTATAACGAATTCCGCGAGAAAATACTTCCCCGTATTGCTGAAGAAGGGTATAACTGTATCCAGATTATGGCCATTCAGGAACATCCTTATTATGGAAGTTTCGGCTATCATGTATCCAGCTTTTTTGCTGCCTCTTCCCGTTTTGGTACTCCCGACGAATTGAAAGCATTGATCGATGCCGCCCATGAGATGGGAATTGCTGTGATTATGGACATTGTTCATTCACATGCAGTGAAGAATGAAGTAGAAGGATTAGGAAACTTTGCCGGTGATCCGAATCAGTATTTCTATCCGGGCGTTCGTCGTGAACATCCGGCTTGGGATTCTCTATGCTTCGATTATGGCAAGAACGAAGTGATTCACTTCCTGTTGTCTAACTGCAAGTACTGGCTGGAAGAATATAAATTTGACGGCTTCCGTTTTGACGGAGTCACTTCTATGCTATATTATAGTCATGGTTTGGGTGAAGCCTTCTGTAACTATGGAGATTATTTCAACGGTCATCAGGATGATAATGCGATTTGTTACCTGACATTAGCTAATGAAGTGATTCATCAGGTAAATCCGAAAGCGATAACCATTGCGGAAGAAGTTTCCGGTATGCCGGGGCTGGCTGCAAAAGTAGAAGATGGCGGTTACGGCTTCGATTATCGTATGGCCATGAACATTCCGGATTACTGGATCAAGACAATCAAAGAAAAGATTGATGAAGACTGGAAACCTTCCAGCATGTTCTGGGAAGTAACCAACCGTCGTCAGGATGAAAAGACCATTTCGTATGCAGAAAGCCATGACCAGGCATTAGTGGGAGACAAGACAATTATTTTCCGTCTGATTGATGCCGATATGTACTGGCATATGCAAAAGGGAGATGAAAATTATGTTGTCAACCGAGGTATCGCTTTGCACAAGATGATTCGTTTATTGACCTCTTCAACCATCAACGGAGGCTATCTGAACTTCATGGGAAATGAATTCGGGCATCCCGAATGGATTGACTTCCCGCGTGAAGGTAACGGATGGTCATGTAAATATGCCCGTCGCCAATGGGATTTGGTAGACAACAAGAATCTGACCTATCATTATATGGGTGATTTTGATAAGGATATGCTGAAAGTTCTGAAGAGCGTGAAAGACTTCCAGGCAACACCTGTTCAGGAAATATGGCATAATGATGGCGATCAGGTATTGGCATACGGACGTAAAGACCTTATATTTGTCTTTAACTTTAATCCGAAACAGTCATTTACCGACTATGGATTCCTGGTAACTCCGGGAGCTTATGAAGTAATATTGAATACGGACGACGTTGCATTTGGAGGAAACGGTTTGGCAGATGATTCTGTAGTGCACTTTACTATTGCCGATCCGCTGTACAGTAAGGAAAAGAAAGAGTGGTTGAAACTCTACATTCCTGCCCGTACCGCCGTAGTGCTTAGAAAGAAGAAATAATTTTATCTTTAAATAAGAAGCCCCTGCAACTATCATTGTATATCTGCAGGGGTTTTCTCGTATATTGCGCTATTGAATGATTTAGTTCTAGTTTACCAAAAAGGTACTTGGTCCGAGAATATCATACATATCACTCACGTTGCGTGTTTTCAGTAATACTCCTTGTGGAGTATAGAATAACTGATATTTGATGTCAACGTTATCTTGGCCTACTTTAATTACAATAATAGCTTGCCATTTAGGAAACTCTACCATCGTCACATTATCTACCACCCAACTTGCGTATGGCCCGGATACAAAAGCATTATAGACTGCCGGTGACAGACGATCAAGGCTAACAAGATCAGTCTGTGTCATCACCCATTGCCCCCGGACGTTAAACCACACATTTTTAGTAAATCCGTTCATTACAAAGTTGGCGCAATAATATCCGTCATCTTGTGACCAGGCAATGCCGTTTGCTTTGGGATACATTTTCTTGAAAGTTGCCTGTACATTGCCGGGAGGGGTATCTCCAAAAACAGATGTAGATAATAGCAAAAACAGTGTGATCGCACAAATCATAAATTTCTTCATAAGCTTTGAGTTTAGAGAATTAGTTATAACTAAACAGCCTTTGAGAATATTTGTTTGAGCGATGTACATAAAATAATCCTCCGGGCATTTATAAGTGAAATGCCCGGAGGATAAGGAGTATGCGGTTCTTACTCTTTTTACTTAAAAAGTAATCTTTAAAATTTTTCCGTTATAACCTCCGACTGAAACGTCTGTCGGTTTATAAGGTAATAAGCAGATTTCTTCTTTAGCACCGGTCATCAAATCAATGGCCTGATAAGACTCCATTTGAGGAATCTGCAAAAAGTCGAAGGCATGTGAAGGCACGTTGATGGCAACATCTACCAGTTGACTGTCGAAATTAATAACGAAAAACAGAATTTCGTTTTTGTATTTTCGCATAAAAGTATATTGTTTATGCTCATTGAAACGCCATCCGTTTATATTGGCATACATCAAGTCAAAGAATACCCCCTTTTTGATTGCCTGCTCTTCGTTGCAAAGCGTCAGTACTTTTTGATAGATAGAGTAGAGGTGCTTATGTTCTTCAGTAAGCATTTTCCCGTCAAACTTTCCTCCGTTGCGCCAACGACGTATAGTATCTACGCTCCAATAATCAAATATGGTAGTCCGTCCGTCTCTTCCGCTGAATCCTTCGCTATCCATGCCCAGCTCTCCGAACTCCTGACCGAAATAAATCATCATAGGATTGGTGTTCATACATGCAGAAACAATTAGTGCGGGAATCCCTTTACGCGGATTACCGGCAAAGAAATCAGATGCGATACGTTGCTCATCGTGGTTCTCCAGGAAGTTGAGCATTTTTTTCTCTATTCCATTCAGACTTTGCCAGCAATGAGTGATTGCAGTGGCAGATTCATATCCGCAGGCTACGTTCCGCAGTGTATCATACAGTCCTACCTTATCATATAGATAGTCAAACTTGCCACGGAACAGATAGTTACGATATTCACTGGGATTATAGACTTCTGCGATGAAAAGTATTTCAGGATAAACCTCTTTTACTTGAGGAATAGCCCATTCCCAAAATTCAACGGGAACCATTTCTGCCATGTCACAACGGAAACCGTCAATGTTCTTTGACGCCCAGAAAAGAAGAATGTCCAGCATCTTTATCCAAGTGTCCGGAGTTGGGGAGAAGTGGCAGGTACCGCCATTCTGATAATCCACTCCATAGTTTAATTTCACCGTTTCATACCAGTCGGTGATATTAGGCGTAGCATCAAAACGATTGTTACCGGTAGCTTTAGCCGGAAATTCCCGGTAAGGCTCTGCTGCACCGTCTTTCATATCGAACTGGGCACGAAGTTCCGCTTGCGGAATATAATAGAAATTATTGTATGGACTGAAAGATTGACTGGGGTCATCGTTAGCCCCCAATTCCGTCGTGCCGTCGGGCTGTGCGTCCGAATGGTACTGGCGTGCTACGTGATTAGGTACAAAATCTATAATCACCTTCAAACCTGTGCGATGTGTACGGTGTACCAGGTTCTCAAATTCTTTCATACGTCCCTGTACATCGTTGGCCAGGTCAGGATCTACATCATAATAATCCTTGATAGCATAGGGAGAGCCAGCTTTTCCTTTCACAATGGCAGGATGATCCGGACTGATGTTATAACGGCGATAATCCGTTTGAGTGGCATGTTCGATGATGCCTGTATACCATATATGTGTAGTACCTAATTTTTTGATTTCACCAAGTGCCTTGAGCGTGAAATCAGCCATTTTCCCACAACCGTTGGTGGCAATGTCGCCATTGTAGACACAGTGGTTGTTGTTATTTCCAAACAGACGGGTGAACACTTGATAGATAATTATTTTATTTTCGTCATTCATATAGAGTAGATTATTAATATTCGTATTCATTCTTTTTTCCGATGGATAGGAGATTACTTCCATATTTTTCCTTTTTCTTCCAACAGTTGATTAAGCACTTCATTGGCTGTATTATATCCCTGTCCGAAGATTTCTTCTGCTTTCTCCAGTTCGGTATTGCTATATCCGTATAAATTGTATGGTTCGATTAATAAATCACACTTTTCCCTTTCTGGAAAAGTATTGGCGCGGAACATAAAATGGAATGAACGCATAGCAATGCTTACAATATTCATTTTGTAGTCCTGTGCCATGATGGGGCTTACGTTGACAGCCACCACCTTGTCGCACACTCTACGCAGGGTAGAGACAGGAAGATTCATCATCAATCCTCCGTCTACATAGTTAGTGCCATCTATATTGACTGGTGCGAACATAACAGGCATACAACAAGAAGCAGCAACCCGTTCAGCAATACTGCCGCGGTGAAAATGAACCATGCGTCCATGATCGAGGTCGGTTGCTGTGATAATCAGAGGAAGTTGTAAATCTTCCAAGTTTTTGGCTTTTACGTTGGTTCGGAGAAAGTCTATAAATTCACAAAGGTCAAATAATCCTTTTTTAGGAATTACCAGTTTGGTTAAATCCTGGAATTTATGTCCGGAGAAATAATCAAGAACTTTGTGGGGTTCGTTGCCATCAGCATAAAAGACACCGGCAAGTGCTCCTGCGCTTACTCCGGAGATGATTTCCGGTTTAATATCATGCTCTAAAAGAGCTTGCATAACTCCCAGATGGGCAAATCCTTTAATAAATCCTCCGCTTAGTGCATAGCCAATCTGATATTTCCGGCTATTCCTGTTATTTGTGAATACCTCCATGAGTTGCTTTCTTTAGTTCGCCACGAATTTAGTGAATTTATTGAAAGTAGGAGGAATATAATGAATAGTTTTTTTAAGAGAACGTTATAAGTAGTTTTTTGTTATCCATAGAACACAATAAATGCGGATAACATGGAACTTTAATTGCGTAAGTATAAAGTTTTGTTATCCGCATTTAAATATATCACAATAGAGCACAAATATACGGATGGAATCTTTACACCAGCACTGGGGGCTGATTAGAATCCGAAATCGTCTATCTCCACTTTATGTTCTTCGTTTTCTTTAAAAGGTTTTGCTTCTTTTTGCACTGGATTTCCTTCGATATAGATAGCGCGGAATGGACGGGCAGGACAAACATATTCGCATCCTCCACAACCTACGCATATTTCTTTGTTTACATGAGGGATCGTTAATCCGTCTTTATATGGTACCATTGCCACAGCCTGTGTAGGACAGTGCTCGGAACACGCTCCGCAACTGGTTCCATCAGTATAAACGATGCAATTTTCCTCGATAAAAACAACATATCCCATTTGTGTAAGATGTTTTTGCTCTACACTTATGGGAAGAATTGCTCCATTGGGACAAACGTCTCCGCAAACAGTACAGTCAAAATTACAAAATCCTTTCTCAAAACTAACGGTCGGCTGCATTATACCTGCCAAACCATACTCCATAAAAGCAGGTTGCAGAACATGAGAGGGGCATTTGCTGACACAAAGATGACAGGATGTACATTGCTGTTGAAAGTGTTCCCGACTGATAGAGCCCGGAGGAGTGATTGGATTCTCCTTTTTGTATGCCTTTTTGCCTTCTAATCTTGCAACAGATTCTTTGGCTTGGGACAGGAGTTTGGGAGCAGCTCCGGCAGTAACAAGACCGGCAACCAAAAAGCGGCGTTTGGATGAATCCGTGTCCGGTGATGATGGCACAGGGGCTTCTACGTTTGCTTGTTGTTTCTTTAAAGAAGGGTTGTAGACCAATGCCTTTTGCTTGCATGCTCCTAGGCAGTCGAAACAATCTACGCAGCGGCTATAATCAATGGCATGTTCCTTACTATTGATGCAGGAGGCTTTGCATTTGGTAGCACAAAGCCCGCATCCATTACATTTTGCAGTATCGATACGGATCTTAAATAATGAAAAGCGGCTCAATAATCCCAATACTGTTCCTACGGGACAAACCGTATTGCACCATGTCCGCCCGTGTTTCCATGCCATTACAAAAATAATTGCAAGAGTAATAACAGCAATGAGAAGAGAAGAAATGCTTAAAACAGAGGTATCTACCTGATAAAACGTATAATTGTCGAACTTGGAAAAGACAGATTCCAGCAGATTATTCCCCAACATGTAGATAGGTTTGAATATATGCACTACTACACGTCCATACGCACTGTATGGATCGAGCAGGCCTACAATAAATGTAAATCCGCATAGAAACCCGATTACTGTCAGCCCGAGTATGCCCCAACGCAATTTATTTTTTGCGGGACTGTAACTATATCTTTTTTTCTTTTTCCCTATTGATTTTGAAATGCGTGCAATGACATCCTGCAAAATACCCATAGGGCAAATTGTAGAACAATAAACGCGTCCAAACAAGAGCGTTAACACGGTGAGAAATAATAAGATACCTATACTTAGTGAAAGGACAGCTGGAACAAACTGCAAATGTGCCAGCCGATGAAAACTGTTCGGTAATATTTCTGCAAAATCGAGAAAAAAGAAAGAAATCAGCACAAATAAAAGTGCTGATATTCCAATACGTAGCCTTCTTAACATTGTTATTTTACATCTTAATTCGCTTGACATTCAGCTTGTCAATGTTCATGGTTCCTATTTTCAGTGCTTCTCCTTTAGCGAGGTGTCCCACAGTATCTAGTGGCATCTCACGTACTTGATTGAAGAATTTGGCGGCAGCCGTGTCCACTGCTACAATATCCGGTGAAATGAACAGTCCTTTCGCTAATACGACATCCGAGGCAGAACGTCCTCGCGGACCATTGGTTTTCATGATACGATAAGCGTCCACTACGTTCAGCACAGCTTTCTTTTGCAGTGTGCAGATATCGGCAATACATTGCTGCAAGTCATTCTGGTGGAAAAATCCACGATCCCAGACAATTCCCATGTGATTTTTCATTGAGATAGTCAGATTGGCACCCCCGTGGTTTTTCAGGATGGGAACATTGATCCATACATCGCAATTCAGGATGGCTTCATGTATCTTTGCTTTCTTCATCTTCTGACCGTTGGGTAGGTTTACCGGCTTGTAATAAGACTCCAAATGAGCAGGCATTACTTTTGCTCCGGCAGCTTTTGCCGCCGCTTCGATGCCGCTGTTTTTGTAACACTTCTGCCAATCGTCACAAGTATGATCGAATACGGTCACTTCTTTAGCTCCGGCAGCAAAGCATTGTTTCACGATTTCAGCAATCAGTTGCGGGTTGGTGTTTCCTGCCAGTTCCGGCACTTTATCCCAACCGATATTAGGTTTTACGACCACCTTCTGTCCCGGTTTTACGAATTGTTTCATACCGCCCAGTTCGCTGATAGCACGGCGGAACATAGCTTCCGGTTCTCCACCCATAACGGCTACCAAGTCCGGATTGCCTCCGTTCGTATTATTAATAGTCTGGGTTAATATTTCCATTGCCTCCGAATGCTGAATACTCAATGCGGCACCGGTTATGGCTACTGTTTTTAAAAAGTCCCTTCTGTCCATTTTTGTTTTTACTTTAGAGTTTTGCAATCGCTTTCAGTAGGGCGTAGCCACCAAACCATTGAATTAACATACCGGGAATACCAATGCGGAAATCTTGCACTGCTGCATGGAAATTTCCGATGAATGCCCATTCAAAAGCAGTTCCTATAATCTGATAGGAGAGAACGACACCGAGAATAGCCCATAAAGAAACTGATTTCAGTGTTCGTGCAGCCAAGGCGGAAGTACCGGCAAGTAAAGCGGATTTTATCAATATAATGGGGAGTGCAGCTCCCGATGGCATTGCAAATAACAGGTGATTGATGACAGGAGAAAGAATTGCTGTCAGTAATCCCACACGAAAGCCATATTTATAAGCTGCGATCAACGTGAAAAAATAGATCGGCAATAAAGTAGGACCACCGTATGGTACAAGATGACAGATTTGTGGAAGTGCAATGTTGCCTGCCACAAATAGCAGGGCAAAGAGGTAAGTCCTTACATTGCTGTAATTCAGTGAATAGAGTTTAGCAGATGTTTCCATTTTCGTTGATAACTTTAAAGTTTAATAGAACGATAATATATAAAAAATTAGACTTCTTTCCGCAGAAAAGGTTTAATCCGGACAAAGAACTATTTGCTAAAGTAACTGTCTAAAATTAGTTAATAGAAAAAAGGAGACTTCGTTGCGTTTTGAATAACAACTTATAATACGAACTAATTTAAGCATTTACTTTATGATATTAAAAATGGGACAGAAAAGTTTCAAGCCTATTTGAAACACTTTGTTTCACTACGGGAAACTGTTTGTTTCACCGCTTGAAACCATTCGTTTCACACCGAGAAACAAACAGTTTCAAAGCTTGAAACATATTTTGAAACTATTTGGTTTGTACTTTTGCCTTATTCGGCGCCCATTCTTTCCCGGATCTTTCCCCATGCATGCGTATCAAACAGGCAACTTTGGCGCATAGTCCCACACATTTCTCTGAATCTGGACATAGGTATCGTATAACTCAACTTATCCGCTTCAAAGTACGGACGCACCGACGGATCGAAGAAACCAATAAATGTCCGCTTGCCTCCTTTGCGGTTTTCAAGAGTGGCTTGTGTCACTATGGAACTGCAACCGGAACCGAATAAGGAAACGACACCATCTTCGGCATTGTTATCATAGTAAGCCCATGTAGTCAGTCCGGAAAGCATATCAGGATTGGCGATAAACATGACGCCTTCCATTTGTTCCAGACTTGCCACTTTGTCTATACGGGCAAAATGAAGGTATTTCTTTTCTGTCCTCGGAACTCCGAGTTGCCGGATAAATTCAATGACCATTTCCGGAGTCTGTTTATATCGTTCTTTTAGTGAGACAAAAGTCGGTACGCGTTCAGGCATTTCTGTAAAACCTGTGTAGAATTTGCCGCCACCGCAACCGATATTTTCTGCATTCAAGCTGATAGTACCACCTTCTCTGACAGTCTTCATGCCTTTAAAGAAGCAACCGTTAATTTTCTCTGCTGTTCCTTCCAGTATATCTGAATACCAAAATACAAGAGGTAATTCGGCATTCTCTCCGAATGCCTCTTTGAAGTTCTGAATAAATGTTTGGATGTCCATAGCTTATCAATTTTAGTTATGTATGTAGGTCTTTGTACAAAGTTAAAATAAAAATAGACATTCATCCTCTTTTTAAACAATAATTACTTATATTTGTCCGGAACAGAATATAAAGAGAAGCGTTATGAAGTATTTACTAATATATATAGGGTTACTTTGTACATCCCTGCAATTGTGGGGACAAGAAACGGTTGCTACAAGAATCGCTCCTCCAACGGGATATGTCAGGGAGGCTTGTGCCGATCATTCGTTTACAGGTTACTTACGTAATTTGCCTTTGATGCCGAAAGGTAGTAAAGTGATGCTTTATAATGGAAAAGAAAAATCGAATCAGTCTGCAGCTTACGCTGTAATCGATATGGAGATAGGTAACCGTGATTTGCAACAGTGTGCCGATGCGGTAATGCGTTTGCGGGCGGAATATCTGTGGAAACATAAACGATATGGAGAAATAAAATTCAACTTCACCAATGGTTTCCCTGCCGGGTATAAGAAATGGGCGGAAGGAAATCGGATAAAAGTCAGCGGCAATCAAGTGCAATGGTATGCTGCGGGCAAAGGAGTGGATTATTCCTATAAAACTTTCCGTAACTATCTCGATATGGTCTTTATGTATGCCGGAACGGCTTCTTTATCCCGCGAGCTTCAGGCTGTGTCTTATACTTCTTTGCAACCCGGTGATGTGTTTATTAAAGGAGGCTCACCCGGACATGCAGTCATTGTTGTAGATGTTGCTGTTCATCCGGCTACCAAAAAGAAAGTATTCCTGTTGGCGCAGAGCTATATGCCTGCACAACAGATTCATATTCTTGTAAATCCTGTCAGTCGCAGCCTTTCCCCCTGGTATGAATTGGCGGAAACGGATGCGGGGAAACTATATACTCCGGAATGGATTTTTAGCCGGAAAGATTTAAAACGCTTTAAGGAGTAGAATCTTTTCGTTATCTTTGGCATTTAACAAACCGTTTTAATCATACAACAACGAAAAACAACCGATTATGAATCAAGATTTGTCAATGAATGCTAACCAGTTGGTAGCATTCCTTCAAAAGCCAACTTCAGAGTTTACCAAAGCCGACATTATCTCATTTATCCAGCAAAAAGATATCCGCATGGTCAATTTCATGTATCCGGCGGGAGACGGTCGTCTGAAAACCCTGAACTTTGTCATCAACAATCAAGCCTATCTGGAAGCTATTCTTACTTGTGGAGAACGGGTAGACGGTTCCAGTCTTTTTTCTTTCATAGAAGCAGGTAGTAGTGACCTTTATGTGATTCCCCGTTTCTGCACTGCATTCGTTGATCCGTTTGCCGAGATTCCGACGCTGTCTATGCTTTGCTCTTTCTTCAATAAAGACGGCGAACCCCTCGAAAGTGCACCAGAACACACCCTTTACAAAGCAAGCAAAACTTTTACAGAAGTTACCGGAATGGAATTTCAGGCAATGGGCGAATTGGAATATTATGTAATAGCCCCGGATACAGGTATGTTTCAGGCAACCGACCAACGTGGTTATCACGAATCGGGTCCATACGCTAAATTTAATGAGTTCCGCACTCAATGTATGTCTTATATCGCACAGACAGGCGGGCAAATAAAGTATGGACACTCCGAAGTGGGTAATTTTACGCTGGATGGCTATATTTATGAGCAGAATGAGATTGAGTTCTTGCCGGTTCCCGTATCGCAGGCGGCAGATCAGTTGATGATTGCCAAATGGGTGATTCGTAATCTGGGATACAGATATGGATATAATGTGACCTTTGCTCCTAAAATAACAGCTGGTAAGGCAGGATCGGGCTTGCACGTACACATGCGTATCATGAAAGACGGAAAGAACCAAATGTTGAAAGACGGCGTTTTGTCGGAAACAGCGCGTAAAGCAATTGCCGGAATGATGGTGCTTGCTCCTTCAATCACTGCCTTTGGAAATACCAATCCTACTTCTTATTTCCGTCTTGTTCCTCATCAGGAGGCACCTACCAATGTTTGCTGGGGAGATCGTAACCGTTCCGTATTAGTACGTGTGCCATTGGGATGGGCCGCAAAAACAGATATGTGTACATTAGCCAATCCGTTGGAAGCCGAAAGCCATTTTGACACCAGCCAGAAGCAGACTGTAGAAATGCGTTCTCCGGATGGTTCGGCAGATTTGTATCAACTGTTGGCCGGTTTGGCTGTTGCCTGCCGTCATGGTTTTGAGATTGAAAATGCGCTGGATATCGCTGAAAAGACGTATGTGAATGTGAATATCCATCAGAAAGAGAATGAAGATAAACTGAACTCACTGGCACAACTGCCGGATAGCTGTGAGGCTTCTGCCGATTGCCTGCAACAACAACGGGCAATCTTTGAACAATATAATGTCTTTAGTCCGGCAATGATAGATGGTATCATCCGCAGACTTCGCAGTTACGAAGATAAAACGTTGCGTGCGGATTTGGAAGGAAAGCCGATGGAGATGTTAGATCTCGTACATAAGTATTTCCATTGTGGCTAATCTGCAAACTGATATATAAAATAAAAGGCTACCTTCTGTTTCAAAGAAGGTAGCCTTTTATTTTCTGATGCAGAATTAACTATAAGTATTTGTTTTTCAAAGAGCTTATAACAAAGAAACTATAGAAGACTAATCCGGTGATTGGTATGAAATAGCCCGATATAAAAGAATGCGAACGTTAAGTATTGGCCTATTTTCATAAAAAAGATGTTTTGAGAAAAGAAAAAGGAGGGAATATAGTGCAATATCTCCAAATAATGCTTTCCTTTGTACCAACAACAATAAAGAGGTTTATTACGATTTGATTTTTTTACGTGTATCTTCTCATTTATTTGAGCATATCCATCTCTAATTAAGATCTTCCTAAAACTTTCTTATTGAATTATTAATTTTTTATATTTGTATTTTATGAATTTGTACATTGGAAATCTTAGCTATAATGTTAAGGAATCGGATTTGAGAAATGTAATGGAAGAGTATGGAACAGTTGCTTCAGTAAAGTTAATCACAGATCGTGAAACTAGAAGATCAAAAGGTTTTGCGTTTATCGAAATGCCGGATGATGCAGAAGCTAACAACGCTATCAAACAATTGAACGGTGCAGAATATGTAGGTCGTTCAATGGTAGTGAAAGAAGCATTGCCAAAGAACTAATACTGAATAAATAGACAGTAATAGAGAAGGGCGCACTAGGAAACTAGCGCGCCCTTCTTCTGTGTTCGCCCGACATGGGCATAGTCTAACGGGTGCAAGTCCCTAACGCAGCTTAATAGCGGCAAGCGTACAGCCAAAGGCAAGGGTGTCCGTAGCGATGCGGAATCTGAAGGAAGCCGTAGGCAAATCACTGACTTGACGAACAGAAACTTGATATTAAGGCACATGCTCGTGGGTAAGGTCGCACGACGGACTAAAGCCCTATAGCTATTCGGAACGAGTGGTGTAAATCAAGCAAGTATAAGTGAGAAAGATTATGTTCTTAATCGGGGAGGTCTCACGGACACAGCAAATAGTTTTTTTTTACGAAAGTTGTGGAGTAAAGCTTGCCGTGAGAAGTCAGCAGACGCCATAGTAGTGGGGAAAAAAGTCAATACAACCTACGAAGGGCAGAACCTAATAATTAAGCGAAAGTAATTGAAACGTACTGTATGAAGGTAAGAATGCAGAAAACATCAGCCCAAGCTAATGACTGCCCTCAAAGAGATAGGTCTGCAACCGAAAGGTATGAGGGAGTGCAGACTTTCATGTGGATATGTGCAGACAACTTCGCGGAAGTACCATTCGACAAGGCACATTTATTGGAACTCATTCTCAGTCCCGACAATCTTAACCGCGCGTACAAGGCAGTGGTAGGCAATAAGGGCAGTGGCGGTATTGACAAGATGTCGTGTGAGCAGTTGCTACCGTGGCTCTTGGCCAACAAGAATGAGTTGACAAGTTCCTTGCAACAAGGGACATACCGTCCCAATCCTGTCCGCAGGGTAGAGATACCCAAAGACAACGGAAAGATGCGGCTATTGGGAATACCCACTGTAGTAGACCGATTAGTTCAGCAAGCCATCAACCAGGCACTGACCCCAATCTATGAGCGACAGTTCTCTCGGACGAGCTACGGCTTCCGTCCCAATCGGAGCTGCCATAGTGCGCTACGAAAGGCGCAAGAGATAGTTGAGAGCGGCTACCGATATGTGGTCGACCTTGACCTTGAACGCTTCTTCGATACCGTAAATCACAGCAAGCTCATAGAAATCCTCAGCCGCACGATAACAGACGGCAGAGTAGTCAGTCTAATACACAGATATCTAAGCAGCGGAGTAATTACCCGAGGACTTTTTGAAGCGAGCGAAGAGGGCACACCGCAAGGTGGACCTCTAAGTCCGCTGTTGAGTAACATAATGCTCAACGAATTGGATAAGGAACTCGAACTCCGAGGACACCCGTTTGTCCGATATGCCGATGATGCCCTGATATTCTGTAAATCCAAACGAGCCGCACAGCGTGTAAAGTCAAGTATCACACGATTTATCGAGGGGAAACTCTTTCTGAAAGTAAATCGGGAGAAAACCGTAGTGTCCTATGTACGAGGAGTTAAATTCCTCGGCTACTCCTTTTATGTAAACAAAGGCAAATGTCTGCTTGCTGTACACCCCAAAACCAAAACCAAGATGAAAGCCAAGCTCAAAGAGTTGACGAGTCGCAGTAATGGTTGGGGCTATGAACGCAGGAAACAGAAGCTGAAAGAGTACATACGGGGTTGGATAGGGTACTATCATCTTGCTCAGATAAAACGGCTTTGCCTTGAAACCGATGAATGGTTAAGGCGACGGATACGAATGTGTATATGGAAAGCATGGAAGGAACCCAAGACGAGGATAATCAACCTCAAACGATGTGGCATAGCCGCCCGGCAAGCCTATCAATGGGGGAACACACGTCTTGGTAATTGGCGTATAGCCGACAGCCCGATTTTGACACGAGCCCTATCAAATGAGAATCTGAAAAAGGCAGGGTATATCACGCTGACGGATAGTTATCTCGAATGGTATCCAAAATAGGAACCGCCGTATGCCGAACGGCACGTACGGTGGTGTGAGAGGTCGGAAAACGAAAGTAGGAAGAAAGCTTTCGTTTTCCTCCTACTCGATTAATCCTCATTATTATCTTCTTCATCATCCACCATATTATTGAGTTCCAATTCCAGGTCTACCAGCTCTTGTTCCCATAATTTCAGGATATTCTTCGGTGTATCTTTTGCGGCTTTCTTTATTCTTTCTTGAGCAACAGATACTTCATGCTCTAATTGTCTACGTCTGCTCATATTTTTATTGTTTTGATTATGAAATGATAACAACTCGTGTGTGGAATAGTTCGACAGGCAAAATTAAAAAGTAGTGGACTGAACTATTCGCAAATAAAGTATGTTTTGTAGTCTGAATCTTTTAAAACATACAATCATGCTTAATTTAATAGCCGTATTCTTAGTCTGTTCAGGTATCGGAATAGCAGTACATATTGCCATAGACTTGACACATCGTCCGCAATCAATGAAAATAATGAATGCAGTTTGGATATTATCTGCATTGTGGGGAAGTTATTTAGCTTTATGGGCGTATAATAAGTTCGGGCGGAGCAGTCCGATGAAGATGGAGGATGACGGGATGAAAGGGATGGGCATGTCTGACATGAAAGATATGGATATGTCAATGGGAGAGATGAGGCGTCCATATTGGCAATCGGTAGCTTTGTCGGCTCTTCATTGTGGCGCAGGCTGCACATTGGCAGATATCATAGGAGAGTGGTTTACGAATTATGTTCCTGTAACTGTTGCAGGCAGTCAACTTGTTGGGAATTGGGTACTTGATTTTGTATTGGCTTTGATTATTGGCGTTTATTTTCAGTTTTATGCGATTCGGGAAATGGAAAAAATCTCCGTAGGGAATGCATTAACTCGCGCTTTCAAAGCAGATTTCTTTTCTCTTTTATCCTGGCAGGTAGGAATGTACGGTTGGATGGCAATTGTTTATTTTGTGCTGTTCATCAATGAGCCATTGCCCAAAGATACATGGATATTTTGGTTTATGATGCAGTTGGCTATGCTTTTCGGTTTCTTTTGCGCTTATCCGATGAATGCTCTTCTTATAAAATTAGGTATAAAGAAAGGTATGTAAAATAAATGCAGATTCACTTAAAATGATAAGTATGAAATTACTTATTTTGAGTGAATCTGCATCTGTAATATTACTACTTCTGTTTTTTATTTCTCTTTTGGAGGTTACTTTTTCAATAGTTTGGGTATATCCGAAGGCTCTTGTGCCACTCGGATACCAGCTGCTTCCAAAGATTCAATTTTCTCTTTTGCCGAACCGGAACTTCCTGAAATAATAGCGCCTGCATGCCCCATTTGTTTTCCCGGAGGAGCTGATTGGCCGGCAATAAATGCAACCACAGGTTTAGTTACATTATTACGGATATATTCGGCCGCTTGTTCTTCCGCATTTCCTCCAATCTCTCCAATCAGGACGATTGCTTCTGTTTCCGGATCATTCTGAAACATTTCCAGCAGTTGGCGGAAGTGAAGTCCTACAACAGGATCGCCTCCTATGCCGATAGCGGTGGATTGTCCCATTCCATTAGCTGTTAAGTGATACACAATCTCGTAAGTAAGTGTTCCGCTACGGCTGATAACACCTACATTTCCTTCTAAAAAGACTTGTCCTGGTAAGATGCCAACCATGCTTTTTCCCGGAGAGATAAGTCCCGGACAGTTAGGCCCGATCAACATGGCGCCTTTTTGTTCGGCAAACCGATGCGCCTTAATCACGTCCAGTGTGGGAATTCCTTCTGCAATGCAGACTATGATACGGATGCCTGCGTCCGCTGCCTCCATGATAGCATCTGCCGCAAAACGTGCTGGAACGAAAATGATGGAGGTATTAGCCTTTGTCTGCTCGACAGCGTCATACATGGTGTTGAATACGGGGATTCCGTCCACATCTGTTCCTCCTTTGCCCGGAGAAGTACCCCCGACCACTTTGGTTCCATATTCTTTCATCTTTTTGGCATGGAAAAGCCCGTCTCTGCCAGTGATTCCTTGCACAATCAAACGGGTGGATTTATCTATTAGTATGCTCATAATTGCTTTATTTTTTAGTGATTTGGTACGTATTATGCTTTCAGAGCCATAAGAGCAGCCTCTTTCATCGTTGTGGCTATTTGGAAACGGCTGTAATTCCGTAACAGTTCCCGTCCGATATGTTCATTGGTGCCTGTAAGCCGGACGATGACGGGGACATTGCTGTTTATCTGCTCGAATGCCTGAAGAAGTCCCATTGCTACATCATCGCAACGAGTGATCCCACCGAAAATATTAATCAGGACCACCTTTACTTTCTCATCCTGCAATAAGAGTTTCATAGCTTCAATAACCTTGACAGGATTGGAGCTGCCACCGATGTCGAGAAAATTAGCAGGCTGACCGCCGTAAAGTTTAATCATGTCCATAGTAGCCATGGCAAGTCCGGCGCCATTTACCATACAACCGATATTGCCGTCCATGTGAACATAACTGATTCCTTTATCTTTGGCATCTGCTTCCACTTTTTCTTCTTCCGTCGGATCAAACAAAGCATGAATCTCCGGATGCCGATAGAGCGCATTGTCATCAAAAACGATCTTTGCGTCAATGGCCATTAATGTACCTTTCTTTGTAAGTGCCAGCGGATTTACTTCCACTAACGACGCGTCATTCTCCACAAAGATTTTATAAAGTTCCTGAAGGATGGCAGCCATTTTTCCTGCCTGTTCCATTTGGGGGAAGAGAGTGAAAGCAAAACGCCTTGCCAGATAGTCGGGAAGGCCAATGAATGGATTGATTGAATATCGGATGATTTTCTCCGGTGTCTGACGGGCTACCTCTTCAATATCCATACCACCGGATGCACTCATCATCAGAACGACAGAACGTGTATTCCGGTCGATGGTATAACTGACGTAATATTCTGCAGCAATATCAACCGCTTCGCTGACCAGAACTTGATTGACTGGAAGACCTTTAATGCTCATTCCGAGAATGTTCTTGGCTTCCTGATAAGCATCTTCCGTATTGTTTACCAGTTTTACTCCTCCGGCTTTTCCCCGGCCTCCGGTTAATACTTGTGCTTTTATAACCACTCTGTCTGTTCCCATCCTCCGGTATGCAGCCAGGACGCCTGCGGCAGTACGGCATAAAGTGTGCCTCTCGACAGGTATTCCGTACTTGGAGAAAATCTCTTTCGCTTGATATTCATGTATTTTCATGGCTCATAAATTTGAGTAAATGATTCCTATAATAAAAACAAAAGAAAGATTCGGAAAGTTTGCCGGAAAAGAAAAGTATCAGGGTGTTTTACAACATGTTCGTTTGTATTCCATTTATGGTTTTCATATAAAAAAAGCGTGTTGGAACTATTACCAACACGCTCTATATCATTTAAAGATGAAGTCTGTCTTACGGATATTTATGCAATACCGTGAGCATTGACAGTACCGTCAATCTTTTTAATCAATCCTTGAAGTACGGCACCCGGGCCACATTCTGTAAAATCAGTAGCACCGTCAGCAACCATATTCTTTACTGATTGTGTCCAACGTACGGAAGCAGTCAATTGGGCAACCAGATTCTTTTTGATTTCTGCAGGGTCAGTGTGAGGAAGTGCATCCACATTCTGATATACCGGACATTTAGGAGTATGTATTTCGGTAGCTTTGATAGCAGCTTCCAGTTCTATTTTAGCAGGATCCATCAATGGAGAATGGAAAGCACCACCCACTTTCAGCGGAAGAGCACGTTTGGCTCCGGCAGCTTTCATCAGTTCGCAAGCCTTTTCGATACCCGGTACAGAGCCGGAGATAACGATTTGTCCCGGGCAGTTGTAGTTGGCCGGTACGCAAACTTCACCTTCTGCATTTACTGCTGCACAGATTTCTTCTACTTTTTCATCCGGCAATGCGATAATAGCAGCCATGGTGGAAGGAGTAGCTTCGCAAGCTTTCTGCATAGCCATTGCACGTGCATACACAAGTTTCAATCCATCTTCAAAACTCAATGCACCGGCAGCAACCAATGCAGAGAATTCACCAAGTGAGTGGCCGGCAGTCATTTCCGGTTTGAAGTCGTCGCCCATGCAAAGAGCAGAAATAACAGAGTGAAGGAAAACGGCAGGTTGAGTAACCTTTGTCTGACGAAGATCTTCGTCTGTGCCGTCGAACATGATATCTGTAATGCGATATCCGAGGATATCATTTGCTTTTTCAAACAATTCTTTTGCTAAAGCTGAGTTTTCATACAGGTCTTTACCCATTCCTACAAATTGAGCGCCTTGACCGGGAAATACAAATGCTTTCATATTTTTATTATTTAATTGATTTTTAATTGCGGGTGCAAAGTTACGTATTTTTATGATACAACCGCACAAAAAGTACACATTTGTGCAACGGTGTCCGGAAAATGCCATAAAGGGCCGTTGCCATGGCCGATATTCAATTCTTTTCCTGCGATAATGGCTTGAGTGATATATGTTTTCGCATGCTGGATGGATTCTCGCATGGGGTAGCCTTTGGCAAGATAGGTGGCAATAGCGGAAGAGAGGGTACATCCCGTTCCATGCAGATTATGGCTTTCTATTTTTTTCTCCTCATATATATGGTAGATAAATTCGGACGTATGCAAAAGGTCGCACATATTGTCTCCTTCCAGATGTCCGCCTTTTAGTAAGACATTAGTCTGATAATCATCCGTCAGCATTTTGGCAGCGGTCTGCATATCCTGAATGTTGTGAATACTTTTACCTGTAAGTACTTTTGCTTCGTCAATATTAGGGGTGATTAATGTGACAAGCGGTAAAAGTTCTTTTTTGATTTCTTCTATCGCTTCATCTGTCATAAGTTTCCTTCCGCTGGTAGACACCATTACCGGATCGTAAACGACGTATGCAGGCGAATATTTTTGTAGACAGTCGGAAATTACACGAACGATCTGAATGTCATTTATCATTCCTATTTTGATGGCAACCGGTTGCAGGTCGTCCATCACGGCTTCTATTTGTCCACGAACCATATCCGGAGAAATGGACTGTACGGCACGTACCCCCAGTGTGTTTTGTACGGTGATAGCAGTGATGGCCGATGCTGCATAGCCTCCTAAAGCCGAGATTGTTTTTATGTCTGCCTGAATACCTGCGCCTCCCGAACAATCGGAGCCGGCAATGGATAAAATGACTGGATGACGTTCCATTTTAGATTTTTTAATATTTACCCGACAAAGATAGAATAAAAAACGATAAGGTACAAAATGCCATATCGTTTAAAATACAATAAGTACCTTTCCGGGCATCTGTTGGAAAAGATATGAAAAGTACTGATAATAAAGCGTCCATCTAGTTTTTGTACTTTATACAATTACTCACCCGTTGAAATACTAAAATACATATTGTAATTCGTAAGATAACACTAACTATTCATATTGTAGAATGTATGATATGTATTTATATGAAAAACAATGTTTTATAGCATAGTTATTATTTTTGTTTTGATGGTTTTTAGCCTCTATATTTGCATCGTCTTAAAGAAATAGATATGCAAAATTTACAGAAAAATACACCTTTAGCAAACAATCATATATCAGTAGACTGTGTAGTGATTGGTTTTGACGGAGAACAACTGAAAGTGTTGCTTGTAAAACGTGCAGGTGAGGATAATGGAGAAGTATATCATGATATGAAACTTCCCGGAAGTCTTATCTATATGGATGAAGCCCTGGATGAAGCTGCACAACGAGTTTTGTATGAACTGACAGGACTTAAAAATGTGAATCTGATGCAGTTTAAAGCATTTGGTTCTAAAAACAGAACGAGTAATCCGAAAGATGTACGTTGGTTGGAAAGAGCTATGCAGTCAAAAGTGGAGCGTATTGTTACCATTGCATATTTGTCGATGGTGAAGATAGATCGTACGTTGGATAAGAATCTGGACGATCATCAGGCTTGCTGGGTCGCTTTGAAAGACGTGAAAACACTGGCTTTCGACCATAATCTGATTATAAAGGAGGCAATGACTTATATTCGTCAGTTCGTAGAATTTAATCCTTCCATGTTGTTCGAACTGCTTCCGCGTAAATTTACAGCCGCACAATTAAGGACTCTTTTTGAATTAGTATACGACAAAGCCGTGGATGTGCGTAACTTCCATAAGAAAATAGCAATGATGGAATATGTAGTTCCTTTGGAAGAAAAACAACAAGGAGTGGCTCACCGTGCTGCCCGTTATTATAAATTTGATAAGAAGATATATAATAAGGTAAGAAGGTAGACCCTGTTCAAGTATTAAGTATTAGGCGTTGGATGTTAAAGCATTAATTGTCGGACATTGAGCGTAAATCGTAAATAGTAAATCGTTTAATCGTAAATAAAATTATGTTTCTATTAGGTTATGACATAGGTAGCTCGTCTGTAAAAGCGAGTTTGGTAAATGCGGAGACTGGTAAATGTGTATCCTCGGCATTTTTTCCGAAAACAGAAGCGAATATTATTGCAGTGAATCCCGGATGGGCGGAACAAGATCCTGAAAGTTGGTGGGAAAACTTAAAGTTGTCCACGCAGGCTATTATGACCGAATCCGGAGTTAGTGCCGCTGAAATTAAAGCCATCGGCATCTCTTATCAGATGCACGGATTGGTTTGTGTTGATAAGAATCAGCATGTATTGCGTCCTGCTATCATCTGGTGTGACTCTCGTGCGGTGCCATACGGTCAGAAAGCGTTTGAGACAATCGGGGAGGAGAGATGTCTTTCTCATTTGTTGAATTCGCCGGGAAATTTTACCGCTTCCAAGTTGGCGTGGATTAAAGAAAACGAACCTGCCATCTATGAGCAGATTGATAAGATAATGCTGCCGGGCGATTATATTGCCATGAAGTTGAGTGGAGAAATCTGCACAACTGTTTCCGGACTTTCGGAAGGTATGTTCTGGGATTTCAAGAACAACCGGGTGGCTGATTTCTTAATGGATTATTACGGGTTTGATTCTTCTTTGATTGCAGATATTAAACCGACCTTTGCAGAGCAGGGACGTGTAAATGCAATAGCTGCCAAAGAGCTTGGACTGAAAGAAGGGACACCGATTACTTATCGTGCAGGCGACCAGCCTAACAATGCCCTTTCTTTGAATGTGTTTAATCCGGGAGAGATTGCTTCTACGGCAGGAACATCGGGAGTGGTTTATGGCGTGAACGGTGAAGTGAACTATGATCCGCAGTCACGCGTCAATACCTTTGCGCATGTCAATCATACCATAGATCAGACACGTTTGGGAGTATTGCTTTGCATCAACGGAACAGGTATTCTCAACTCATGGGTGAAACGCAACATTGCTCCCGAAGGAATATCTTATAATGAAATGAATGTATTGGCTTCCAAAGCGCCTATCGGCAGTGCGGGAATCAGTATCCTGCCCTTTGGTAACGGTGCCGAACGTATGCTGAATAATAAAGAAATCGGTTGCAGTATCCGTGGACTGGATTTTAATACGCATGGCAAACACCACATTATCCGTGCCGCTCAAGAAGGTATTGTATTCTCTTTTAAATATGGCATTGATATCATGGAGCAAATGGGAATTCCTGTGAAGATGATCCATGCCGGACACGCTAATATGTTCTTGAGTTCTATCTTCCGCGATACTTTGGCGGGAGTCACAGGAGCCACTATCGAGCTTTACGATACAGACGGTTCCGTAGGTGCTGCGAAAGGTGCGGGCATCGGTGCAGGTATCTACAAGGATAACAATGAGGCATTTGCTACGCTTGACAAACTGGATGTGATTGAGCCTAATGTGGCAAAACGCCAGGAATATGCTGACGCGTATGCAAAATGGAAATACCGTCTTGAAAAGTCGATGACCGGTAACATACCGGCTCCGGTTCTATCTTCAGATAAATAATTAACAATTTAAATAATAACCATTTTAAAAAATAAAAGAATTATGGCAACAAAAGAATTTTTCCCGGGAATTGAAAAGATTAAGTTCGAAGGTAAAGATAGTAAGAATCCGATGGCATTCCGTTACTACGATGCTGAAAAGGTTATCAACGGTAAGAAGATGAAAGATTGGTTGAGATTTGCTATGGCATGGTGGCATACTTTGTGTGCTGAAGGTGGCGACCAATTCGGTGGCGGAACAAAACAATTCCCTTGGAATAGTAATGCTGACGCTATACAAGCTGCAAAAGATAAAATGGATGCAGGTTTCGAATTCATGCAGAAAATGGGTATCGAATACTACTGTTTCCACGATGTAGACTTGGTTTCTGAAGGTGCAAGCATCGAAGAATACGAAGCTAACTTGAAAGCAATCGTAGCATACGCAAAACAGAAACAAGCTGAAACAGGCATCAAACTGTTGTGGGGTACTGCCAACGTATTTGGCCATGCACGTTATATGAACGGTGCTGCTACTAACCCTGATTTTGATGTAGTAGCTCGTGCTGCTGTTCAGATCAAGAATGCAATCGACGCAACTATCGAACTGGGTGGTCAGAACTATGTATTCTGGGGTGGCCGTGAAGGCTATATGTCTCTTCTGAATACAGATCAGAAACGTGAAAAAGAACACTTGGCAAAAATGCTGACCATCGCTCGTGATTATGCTCGTGCCCGTGGTTTCAAAGGTACTTTCCTGATTGAACCGAAACCGATGGAACCGACAAAACATCAGTATGATGTAGATACAGAAACAGTAATCGGATTCCTGAAAGCTCATGGCTTGGATAAAGATTTCAAAGTGAACATTGAAGTAAACCACGCAACTTTGGCTGGTCACACTTTCGAACACGAATTGGCAGTAGCAGTAGACAACGGCATGTTGGGTTCTATCGATGCTAACCGTGGTGATTATCAGAATGGTTGGGATACAGACCAATTCCCGATTGACAACTACGAACTGACACAAGCTATGATGCAAATTATCCGCAACGGCGGTTTGGGTAACGGTGGAACAAACTTCGACGCTAAGACTCGTCGTAACTCTACTGACCTGGAAGATATCTTCATCGCTCACATCGCAGGTATGGACGCTATGGCTCGTGCATTGGAAAGCGCAGCTGCTCTGCTGAACGAATCTCCCTATAAGAAAATGTTGGCTGACCGTTACGCTTCATTTGATGGCGGTAAAGGTAAGGAGTTTGAAGATGGCAAGTTGACTTTGGAAGATGTAGTTGCTTATGCTAAAGCAAACGGTGAACCGAAGCAGACTAGTGGTAAACAAGAACTTTATGAAGCAATTCTGAATATGTATTGCTAATTAACCCCACCACAGATTACACGGATTGTCACAGATTGATTTTCTTCTCTCTTATTTTGAATTTTATCTGTGTCAATCTGTGAAATCTGTGGTGATATAAATCCAACTACTACAACACTACTTTATCTACTTATAACCATGATTAATACAACGAACGAGGGTAGTAAACTCTACCTATATTCGATAACCTCTGTCGCCATTTTGGGAGGACTGCTTTTCGGATACGATACAGCGGTTATTTCCGGTGCAGAGAAAGGCTTGGAGGCTTTTTTCCTTTCGGCCTCTGATTTTCAATACAATAAAGTAATGCATGGAATCACATCTTCCAGTGCATTAATTGGCTGTGTACTGGGTGGTGCGATCTCCGGTATATTTGCTTCCCGTTTGGGACGTCGTAATTCTCTAAGGCTTGCTGCCGTACTCTTTTTCCTTTCAGCATTAGGTTCCTATTATCCGGAAGTCTTGTTTTTCGAATATGGAAAGCCGAACATGGATTTGCTGATTGCTTTTAATTTGTATCGTGTTTTGGGCGGTATCGGTGTTGGACTGGCTTCTGCAGTCTGTCCGATGTATATTGCTGAAATTGCTCCTTCTAATATTCGTGGAACGCTTGTATCGTGTAACCAGTTTGCTATCATCTTCGGTATGTTGGTAGTATACTTCGTGAATTTCCTGATTATGGGCGACCATCAAAATCCTATTATTTTGAAAGATGCAGCCGGTGTATTGTCTGTTAGTGCTGAATCTGATATGTGGACTGTTTATGAAGGATGGCGTTACATGTTCGGTTCGGAAGCTTTCCCTGCAGCTTTCTTCGGTCTGTTGTTGTTCTTTGTTCCCAAGACTCCTCGTTATCTTGTATTGATACAGCAGGATGAAAAGGCTTATTCGATCCTTGAAAAGATCAATGGTAAGACAAAAGCACAGGAAATTCTTAATGATATTAAAGCTACTGCTCATGAAAAGACAGAGAAAATCTTTACTTATGGAGTGGCAGTAATTGTGATCGGTATTTTACTTTCTGTATTCCAACAGGCTATCGGTATTAATGCGGTACTTTATTATGCTCCTCGTATTTTCGAAAATGCAGGTGCAGAAGGAGGTGGCATGATGCAGACAGTTATTATGGGTATTGTAAACATTGTCTTTACATTGGTTGCAATCTTCACAGTAGACCGCTTCGGACGTAAACCACTATTGATAATAGGTTCTATTGGTATGGCTGTAGGTGCATTTGCGGTAGCAATGTGTGATAGCATGGCAATAAAGGGTGTTCTCCCGGTACTTTCAGTGATTGTGTATGCAGCATTCTTTATGATGTCTTGGGGACCGATTTGCTGGGTGTTGATCTCGGAAATATTCCCGAACACGATCCGTGGTAAAGCGGTGGCAATCGCCGTAGCATTCCAATGGATATTCAATTACATTGTATCTTCTACTTTCCCGGCACTGTACGACTTCAGCCCGATGTTTGCATATAGTTTATATGGCATAATCTGTGTGGCTGCTGCCATCTTCGTTTGGCGTTGGGTACCCGAAACGAAAGGTAAGACACTGGAAGATATGAGCAAACTTTGGAAGAAAAATAAATAAATTAGGTTAGTGTAACTTCATCATGCCATTATGACTTCGGTTTCTTGGCATGGTTCTATTAAGATTATGACATCGTACCAAATGGTATGGTGTCATAATTGTTTTTATTTGAAGCTTTGGGGAACTACCATAAAGTTGAAAAAACATGAAAACATCTGCCACCTGCAACCAAACGCGTGTAATGCACTAGTTGATAAATAGTTGGAGCGTGGCAGATACTGTTGCAGATAGGTTGCAGATCAAAGTATCTGCAACACAGTATAAGCCTTGCATAAGCCAATTCTCCAGGAGGGCAAAAGTTTATTGTATACATTAACTTCCCGTTTCCAGGCGGGGAACTGTCGTTTCCGGCATTAGAAATTACAGTTTCCACGGCAGGAAACGAGAGTTTCTAAGGCGGGACACTACAGTTTCTACGTAAGGATACTGTCGTTTCCCCGTAGAGACACCCCAAATTCTCCATAGAGTGATCCCAATTATCCCATAGCTTTGCATAAAGGAATCAAGGCTTTTTCTTTGATTATATAACGTGTTGCAGATACTTTATCTGCAACCTATCTGCCGCAGGTATCTGCAACGTTCCAACTATTTATTAATTAGTGTGTTACACGCTTTTCGTTGCAGGTGGCAGATGTTTTTATGTTTTTCAACTTTATAGTAGGAAAAAATTTCATTCATTTCTGCACGGTTCTTAATTAAATGGGAATTTATCGGTTAAATGGGAATTTAGCAGTTAGGCTGAAAGCCTTACAATTATATATTTATTGGGGTGCCCTGAAAGGGCTTAATTATATAGCGTAGGGCAACGCCCTACGAAAAAAACACACCAGCCACAAGCCCTGAAAGGGCGGAACTGTATACAATTATGCCCTTTCAGGGCGCAAATTCAGATTGTCGTTTTTACGTAGGGCGTTGCCCTACGCTATATAATTAAGCCCTTTCAGGGCACTCCGCAAAATTATCATTTAGCTCATTTATATTCTGAAAAGAATTAAAACCGTCAAGAAACGAACTACTTTTAACGTCAGTTCGATGCAATATCTATCTGTATGACTTAACGGTCAGATACATTCTCCAAAGTTTCGGAAGGTTTGCCGCCCAAGAGCTTTTCCAAGTCACGTAATTGACGTTGATAATCCTGCAACATCTGACTGACAAAACCATGATAGCAAGAAGCTGATATCAGGAAGTTCGACCATTTTGCCCATTCTTCAAAAATCTTTTGACACTCTGTGCGAGGTGAATTTTGTAAAGAAAAGAAATGCAGGCAAGCCTTTTGCATCTCCGGCATCCCATTTTCCCATGAACGGTCGAGGTTGGTTAACGCTTTAATAAAATGTTTGATTTTGTGGTGTAACGCTCCCAGACGTTGTGATTCCGAACGATCGACTGATACGGTAGGGCATAGTCGTCGTGATTGGGCTAAATAAAACTGTTTTAGGTTTTCTTTTTCTTCCAGATTAGGAAAATTAGCTTCCTGCCGATTGCTTCGAACGGTTTTTACAGGTGCATTGTTTTGTTCTTCATGCATGATACAACGGTTTTAAGATAGGCGGGAATAAAAAAACGGTTCCGCCTTTCCCGTTGCATAACACTCCACAGAAGCTGGGGACGCATTAACGTTCCCCACGGGGGTACGAAACCGCGTATCTACGGCAGCAACAGGCATAAAAATGCCTGCTACTGGAGTTGAAGCAGGTTCACTGCTTCTGTGGGTATAAAATGTTATGCGTTGCAAATGTACGATAATTTTCGGAAGTCGCAAATTAAACGGCGCAAGAATCTGTATGAAAATTATGTGATGTTAAAGTGCTGTAGCCATTTCTGAAGCATGTATTAAAATTAAGTATAATGCATTTTTAATTTTGCAATGACAATGTATAAAGATAAACAGTACCTTTGCACAGTCTTTATATAAAAACACGTATTGTTATGGAACAACATCCGATAAAAATTAATAAAGTGCAGATACGCAATCTGCAAATAGAAGATTATGTACAGTTATCCCAATCGTTTACCCGTGTTTATTCTGACGGTAGCGATGTGTTTTGGACTCGTGAGCAGATACAGAAGTTGATTAAAATCTTTCCGGAGGGTCAGATCGTCACAGTCGTTGACGATAAAATAGTTGGTTGTGCTCTTTCTATTATTGTTGATTATGATAAAGTAAAGAACGACCATACGTATGCACAGGTTACGGGTAAGGAAACATTCAATACACATAATCCCAAAGGAAATATCCTGTATGGCATTGAAGTATTCATCCACCCGGGCTATCGTGGTTTGCGTCTCGCACGTCGTATGTATGAATATCGTAAGGAGCTTTGCGAAACATTGAATCTGAAAGCGATCATGTTTGGCGGACGTATCCCGAATTATCATAAATATGCTGACAAAATGCGTCCGAAAGAATATATCGAACGGGTACGTCAACGCGAGATTTATGATCCGGTACTTACTTTCCAGTTGTCGAATGACTTTCACGTTCGTAAGGTAATGACTAATTATCTGCCAAATGATGAAGAATCAAAACATTATGCCTGTTTGCTGCAATGGGATAATATCTATTATCAGCCACCTACACAGGAATATATCAGTCCCAAAACTACGGTTCGCGTAGGACTGGTGCAATGGCAGATGCGTAGTTATAAAACATTGGATGACCTGTTCGAACAAGTAGAATTCTTTGTGGACGCAGTATCTGATTATAAAAGTGATTTTGTTCTTTTCCCGGAATATTTCAATGCTCCTTTGATGTCGAAGTATAACGATAAGGGGGAATCGCAAGCCATTCGCGGATTGGCGAAATATACGGATGAAATTCGGGAACGGTTTATGAATCTGGCTATTAGCTATAATATCAACATTATAACTGGAAGTATGCCATACGTAAAAGAGGACGGATTGCTTTATAATGTAGGTTTCCTTTGCCGACGGGATGGAACCTACGAAATGTATGAAAAATTACACGTCACTCCCGATGAAATAAAAAGCTGGGGACTTAATGGTGGTAAACTTCTGAATACTTTTGACACAGACTGTGCAAAGATTGGAGTCTTGATTTGCTATGATGTCGAGTTTCCCGAACTTTCCCGCCTGATGGCAGATCAGGGGATGCAGATATTATTTGTTCCTTTCCTGACAGATACCCAGAATGCCTATTCCCGTGTTCGTGTTTGTGCGCAGGCACGTGCCATCGAGAATGAATGTTTTGTGGTCATTGCCGGAAGTGTCGGAAATCTTCCCCGTGTGCACAATATGGATATTCAATATGCCCAATCGGGGGTATTTACCCCATGCGACTTTGCTTTTCCAACGGACGGAAAGAGGGCAGAGGCAACTCCTAACACCGAAATGATTTTGGTATCGGATGTTGACCTGGATTTGCTGAACGAACTGCATACTTATGGTAGTGTACGCAACTTGAAAGACCGCAGGAATGACCTGTATGAGGTGAGATACAAGAAATAAAAAGAGTGACGCTATGCTGTCCGGATAGCGTCACTATATGCCTTGGATAGCGTCACTATCCGGGGCATATAGTGGCGCCCTTTTTATAGAATACTTTTTTATTTGGAAGATGTGCCACTCTCCAATATACTAACGATAGAAAACAGCGTAAAGCAAATAGCTCCGAGACCTACCAAAACACGTGCCGGAATGAAATAATCAGCATGTATAGTAGCAAGCTCGAATACAAAAGCCGCCAGGAACAGGCAAGCCAATGCCGTTAATACCGGAATCATAGGAATACGGTTGGCTAATTTGAATTCTTGCCTCCATATCTTAGCCAGCAGGATTACTTTGCTGGAAATACTGTAACATACTAATCCCAACCCGAGCATTATATATCCGGTGGTACCGTTTGCACTTCCGGAATCTGCCAAAATCACGAATAATCCCCATACAAAGGAGATAGATCCCATTAATAAAACCAGTTTCGGCCATTTATTCCGTTCTTTTTCTGAATAATCATTACGTATCTGACGTGCTATGGTAGCTACCAGCGCAATCAAACTGGTACAAATACATGCCAGACCGACCATTACATGTCCCACGACAAAATAAGCAGGATGAGAATGACTGTTGCCTAATAATACAAATGCCCATATCCATGCGATCAGCGAAACGATGATGGCAACAATGACCAATGCCCGTCTCTGATTAAGGGAAAAAGCTCCTTCCGGAACCTCATTACTTGTCGCTTTTGAATTTCCCGGAATTAAAGAGAATCGGGTAGAAGAGGTGGCGGCGGTAGCTACACAAGTGGTTATAAATCCAACACCGGTGATAACGTGTCCAGCAACAAATGCAGAGGTGGAAGTGGCATTACTGAAAATGCAGATACCTCCAATAATAGTAATGATGGCTGCCAGATAGCCTATGATCGGCAAAACATATTTGGCCGATTTATTATAAGTATGTATGATTTGCCGGATGATAGTGGCAGCCGTGCAAAACAGTGCAATGCATATCATACCGAGTGAAAACACAACAGGACCAGCCACAACACGACTCCCGTCATCTCCATAACCATAAATAAACGCTCCGTATCCGAAGCAAAAAATAGCCATCGCCAAAGGGATTGCTCTGAATAAAATGCTAATACCGTAATTCATAAGTTAAAGTGCTTTTAGGTTTCCCACTAAAACAAGGAGATACCTGTTTTGTTTAGGCTGTAGGCAGTTTATAATCGTTAACTTCACACGAATCCGATTAAAAGTCCTAGCTTTTTGCTCAACTAAACAAATGTTTTTGTAAATTTGCACCCTTAAAAATGGGGATACCCCTCAAATTGTAAATTGTAAATAGTAAAATCGTAGACAGCTATGGGTAAGAGATTTACTGAATATTCGCAGTTTGACCTTTCGCAGGTGAACAAAGATGTGCTGAAGAAATGGGACGAGAACCAGGTTTTCGCCAAGAGTATGACAGAACGTGATGGCTGTCCTTCGTTCGTGTTTTTCGAAGGACCTCCCTCGGCTAATGGTATGCCGGGTATTCACCATGTAATGGCTCGTACAATTAAGGACATTTTCTGTCGCTACAAAACGATGAAGGGTTATCAGGTGAAGCGTAAAGCCGGATGGGATACGCACGGACTGCCTGTGGAACTAAGTGTAGAAAAGGCATTAGGTATCACAAAAGAAGATATTGGTAAGAAAATCTCTGTTGCCGACTACAATGCGGCTTGTCGGAAAGACGTGATGAAATATACCAAGGAGTGGGAAGACCTGACTCATCGGATGGGATATTGGGTAGATATGAAGCATCCTTATATCACGTATGATAATCGCTATATTGAGACATTATGGTGGCTATTGAAGCAATTGCATAAAAAAGGATTGTTGTATAAAGGATATACGATTCAACCGTATTCACCGGCTGCAGGAACAGGATTGAGCTCACATGAGTTGAATCAACCGGGCTGTTATCGGGACGTAAAAGATACAACGGCCGTTGCCCAATTTAAAATGAAGAATCCTAAACCGGAAATGACGGAATGGGGAACTCCTTATTTTATCGCTTGGACAACTACTCCGTGGACGTTGCCTTCAAATACGGCACTCTGCGTAGGACCCAAAATAGACTATGTGGCTGTACAGTCTTACAACGCTTATACCGGAGAACCTATAACAGTGGTTCTGGCAAAAGCTTTATTGAATGTACACTTCAATGCAAAAGCTGCTGATCTGAAATTGGAGGACTACAAAGCCGGAGATAAACTTGTACCGTTTAAAGTGATTGCCGAATACAAAGGCACGGATCTTGTCGGTATGGAATATGAGCAGTTGATCCCTTGGGTGAAACCGGTTGAGGTATCCGAAGATGGCAACTGGAAGCCTAGTGATAAGGCTTTCCGTGTGATACCGGGTGATTATGTAACGACAGAAGACGGTACAGGTATCGTTCACATTGCACCTACATTTGGTGCGGATGATGCGAATGTGGCACGTGCTGCAGGAATCCCGTCATTGTTCATGATTAATAAGAAAGGCGAAACTCGTCCGATGGTGGATCTGACTGGTAAATTCTATCTGTTGAATGAGCTGGATGAGAATTTCGTAAAGGAATGTGTTGATGTAGATAAATACAAAGAATATCAGGGCGCATGGGTGAAAAATGCTTATGATCCTCAATTTATGGTGGATGGTAAATACGATGAGAAAGCTGCGCAAGCTGCCGAATCTTTGGATATTGTCATTGCCATGATGATGAAAGCAGACAACAAGGCTTTCAAGATAGAAAAGCATGTCCACAATTATCCGCACTGCTGGCGTACAGACAAACCGGTGCTTTATTATCCGTTGGATAGCTGGTTTATCCGTTCTACCGCTTGTAAGGAGCGAATGATGGAATTGAATAAAACCATCAACTGGAAACCGGAATCTACCGGAACCGGCCGTTTCGGCAAGTGGCTGGAAAATCTGAATGACTGGAACCTTAGCCGTTCTCGTTATTGGGGTACTCCATTACCTATTTGGCGTACAGAAGATAATACGGATGAGATATGCATCGAATCTGTAGAAGAACTTTATAATGAAATCGAGAAATCGGTAGCTGCCGGATTTATGAAATCCAATCCATACAAGGATAAAGGTTTCGTGCCGGGTCAATATTCGGAAGAAAATTATGATAAGATTGATCTTCACCGTCCTTATGTAGACGACGTCATATTGGTATCGAAAGATGGCAAACCGATGAAGCGTGAATCAGACTTGATTGATGTATGGTTCGATTCGGGTGCTATGCCATACGCGCAGATCCATTATCCGTTCGAAAATAAAGAACTGTTGGATAACCGTCAGGTATATCCGGCTGACTTTATCGCGGAAGGAGTAGACCAGACTCGTGGTTGGTTCTTTACCTTGCATGCTATCGCTACCATGGTATTTGACAGTGTGTCCTACAAAGCTGTTATCTCTAACGGTTTGGTACTCGATAAGAACGGTAACAAGATGTCTAAGCGTTTGAATAACGCTGTCGATCCGTTTACTACGATTGAAAAGTATGGTTCCGACCCGTTGCGTTGGTACATGATTACCAATTCTTCTCCATGGGATAACTTGAAATTTGACGTTGAAGGAGTGGAAGAGGTTCGCCGTAAATTCTTCGGTACCTTATATAATACATATTCATTCTTTGCGCTTTATGCGAATGTAGACGGATTTGAATATAAAGAAGCGGATGTACCGATGGCAGAACGTCCGGAGATCGACCGTTGGATCTTGTCTGTATTGAATACATTAATAAAGGAGGTAGATACATGCTATAATGAATATGAACCGACAAAGGCAGGACGTTTGATCTCTGATTTTGTGAATGATAATTTGTCCAACTGGTATGTTCGCCTGAATCGTAAACGTTTCTGGGGTGGTGAATTTACACAGGATAAATTGTCTGCTTATCAGACATTGTACACTTGTCTCGAAACAGTTGCCAAACTGATGGCTCCTGTATCTCCGTTCTATGCAGACCGGTTGTATACTGACTTGATTACAGCAACAGGACGCGACAATGTCGTTTCTGTCCATCTTGCCGAATTCCCGAAATATCAGGAAGAAATGATAGACAAGGAACTGGAAGCCCGCATGCAAATGGCACAGGATGTTACATCTATGGTGTTGGCATTGCGCCGCAAGGTGAATATCAAGGTACGCCAACCGCTACAGTGTATCATGGTTCCGGTGGTAGATGAAGAGCAGAAAGCTCATATCGAAGCTGTAAAGAACCTGATTATGAATGAAGTGAACGTAAAAGAAGTCAGATTCGTTGATGGTGCAGCCGGTGTATTGGTAAAAAAAGTGAAATGTGACTTTAAAAAGCTAGGCCCGAAATTTGGCAAGCAAATGAAAGCAGTAGCTGCTGCTGTTGCAGAAATGTCACAGGAAGCCATCGGTGAATTGGAGAAAAACGGAAAGTATACATTAAACCTGGATGGTGCGGAAGCTGTTATTGAAGCATCAGATGTCGAGATCTTTAGTGAAGATATTCCGGGATGGTTGGTTGCCAATGAAGGCAAACTGACAGTAGCGCTTGAAGTGACCATTACCGAAGAACTGCGTCGCGAAGGTATTGCCCGTGAACTGGTGAACCGTATTCAGAATATACGTAAGTCAAGCGGCTTCGAGATTACAGACAAAATAAAAATAACAATCTCGAAAAATACGCAAACAGATGATGCGGTAAATGAATATAATACTTATATTTGTAACCAGGTTTTAGGCACATCTCTTGAACTTGTAGATGAAGTGAAAGACGGAACAATGCTGGAGTTTGACGACTTCTCATTGTTTGTGAACGTGATAAAAGACTAATACTATATTGATTAACCTTTTAAAATTGTAAAGTTATGGCAGAAAAGACTAGATATTCGGATGCGGAACTCGAGGAATTCCGTGCCATTATTATGGAGAAACTGGAATTGGCACAACGTGACTATGAACAGTTGAAGAAAAGTTTGATGGGACTGGACGGTAATGATACCGACGATACATCTCCTACGTATAAAGTATTGGAAGAAGGAGCTAATACGCTCTCCAAGGAAGAAACGACCCGACTGGCACAACGTCAGCTGAAGTTTATCCAAGGATTACAAGCTGCTTTGGTACGTATTGAGAATAAAACGTACGGCATTTGCCGTGAAACCGGAAAGTTGATTCCGGCAGAACGTCTGCGTGCTGTTCCTCATGCTACATTAAGCATTGAAGCAAAGAACAGTGGTAAAAAATAACAGATAGCAAGTAGGCTACAGGTAACGAGCTACAAGTAGCTGCGCAAAGTTTACGCACGGCACTTGTAGCTCGTTATGTTTAACTTATAATAAACACATGAAGAAACTATTCACGAAGGGGAGAATTGCTCTTCTCGTTATCTTTTCCGTATTGATTATTGACCAGATCATCAAGGTCTGGATTAAAACTCACATGTACTGGCATGAAAGTATACGTGTGACCGATTGGTTTTATATCTATTTCACCGAAAACAACGGGATGGCTTTCGGTATGGAAATCTTCGGCAAGTTATTCCTGACAACATTCCGCATTGTTGCGGTAGCATTGATAGGGTGGTATCTCTATAAAATCATAAAGAAAGGGTTTAAAACAGGTTATATCGTCTGTGTGGCTCTTATTCTGACCGGTGCTTTGGGGAACATCATAGATAGCGTGTTCTATGGAGTTATTTTCAATGAAAGCACTCATTCGCAGATTGCCAGTTTCATGCCCGAAGGTGGTGGATATTCTACCTGGTTTTACGGAAAAGTGGTGGATATGTTTTACTTTCCGATTATAGATACAAACTGGCCTACATGGATGCCGTTTGTGGGTGGAGAGCATTTTATATTCTTTAGTCCGATCTTTAATTTTGCGGATGCCGCTATCAGTTGCGGTATCATTGCCTTGTTACTCTTTTATAGTAAATATTTGAATGAGTCTTATCATTCGCTGGATAAAGATAAAAAGGAAGCTACGGATCATGAAAAATAAATTTCGGTTTCATCTGTGTCTTATCTGCATGTTCGTTTTTGCGGTAGCCGGGTGTAAAGTGAAAAGACCCAGTGATGTAATCTCGGAATCGAAGATGGAGAATTTGCTGTATGATTATCATGTGGCAAAGTCTATGGGAGATAATTTGCCTTATAGTGAGAACTATAAGAAAGCATTATATATCGACGCCGTTTTCAAGAAATACGGGACTACACAAGCTGCATTTGACTCATCCATGGTTTGGTATACCCGTAACACAGAGATTTTATCGAAAATTTATGATAAGGTGAAAAAACGCTTGAAAGACGAACAGGAACTTGTTGGCGACCTGATAGCCAAGCGTGATAAGAAACCGAAAATGACCAAGCAGGGTGATAGCATCGATGTCTGGCCGTGGCAGCGTATGGTACGTTTGACCGGTGAAATGATGGATAATCAATATGTATTTACTTTGCCGACCGACTCTAACTACAAAGACCGGGATACACTGGTATGGGAAGTGCGGTATCGTTTCCTGGAGCCGATGCTTGCCGACTCTTTAAGAGGTGTCACTATGGCTATACAGGTGATTTATGAGAAAGATACGATCAATCATTGGAAAAAGGTGACTGAACCGGGTGTGCAACAAATTCGTTTGTTTGCAGACACATTAGGTTCGATGAAAGAAATAAAAGGGTTCATTTATTATCCGATGGATAGCCAGGAAAAAGGCGGGGCAGTATTGGCCGACCGCTTCATGATGACTCGTTATCATTGTACGGATACGCTCGCATTTGCTGTACGCGATTCTTTGAATAAGATAGAAGCATTGAAAGCGGATTCTTTGAAGAAGATAGCTACTAAAGAAAATGCCGACTCTTTACATAAGGTCATAGACAAGAATAAAGATGACATTCAGCGTCTGACACCGGAAGAGATGAACCGTCGTCGTACGGGAACTCATCGTGAGAAGAAGCCGGAGCAGATTCAGGTGGAACAGCATATCCAAAAGGAACGGATAGAGCAAAGAAAAGAACGCCAGATGAATCAACGCAGGAAGCAGCAACAAAGACGTTCAAACAACTGATTGTAATGAAACGTTTTGCTTCTCATTATTTGCTGATACCTGCCGTCGGATATATGAAGCAGCAGGTAGTGGAGATCACTGACGAAGGAGTTGTCCGAGGTGTGTTCCCATTGACCGAAGAGATTGAATCGGTTGAATGGATGCCGGGAGTGATTGTGCTGCTTTCTGAAAGTCAGGTGGAAAAAATAAAAAACACTGGGATGATTTTAAAAAACATTCCAGTGTTTCAAATCAATCTTCCCAGTGTTTCGAATCAATCTTCTCAATGTTTTAATGAGTATCTGCAGGAAGCAGAAAAGAAGGGGGAAGCTTTATTTCCTTATTTGTTTTATCCTTTTGATTTTACTTCCATGCAGCCTGTCGACGGAACTCGGCACAGATTACTGCGGTAGCAATGGCTACATTCAGAGACTCGGATGTCTCTTGGCCTGCCGGATAATTGGGGATATATAATTTTCGGTTGATTAATGTGGCTACCTCTTTCCCTATGCCATTCCCTTCATTTCCCATTACGATCAAGCCATTGGCCGACAATGGTTGTTCATACATGTTTTTTCCATCCAGAAACGTACCGAACACAGGAGTATCTCCGAGCGACCGGATAAAATCGGGGAGGGAAGTATAATGTACTTTCACCCGGGCAATTCCACCCATAGTGGCTTGTATGGTCTTAGGGTTATATACATCTACCGTATTCTGCGAGCAGATAATATGTTCGATGCCAAACCAGTCGGCCAGACGGATAATGGTACCTAGATTTCCGGGATCCTGCACATCGTCCAATGCAAGGCAAAGTGATGAACGAACTGCCTCCGGATCCAAAGTATATTGTGGTTGTTCGAAAATAGCAAGTACCTGTTGGGGAGTTTTCAATAAACTGGCCCGTGAAAGATCTTCCTGTGAAACTTCTACCAGTTCACTTGCATCTATATCGGGATGTTCCTGAAGCCAGGAGGAAGTGGCTGCTAAAAAACGACAAGGAAAATGTCCGAGTAAATCACCTACCAATTTAGGACCTTCAGCCAGAAATACTCCCTCTTCTTTGCGTATTTTCTTCAGTTCCAGCGAGTGGATATACTTTATTTTGTTTTTACTTAGTGATGCCATAAATTTGATATTCTTTTGCAAAGCTATAAAGATATTTCCAATCTATCCTTACTTTCCTCTCTTTTTCTTAAATTATTTTCCCCGTCAGAAAATATAATTTATCTTTGTAAGCGCATTTTTCATGCTATCGATGTAAAACCGTATGAGGAGAAATTTTCTTTATTTGCTTGCTTCTGCTGCTGTCTTGTCACTTGCTTCGTGTACTACCACTAAGTTTGTGCCGGATGGATCTTATTTGCTGGATGAAGTCAAAATTCGTACGGACCAAAAAAATATACGGCCTTCTTCCTTGCGTATGTATGTTCGCCAAAATCCTAATGCCAAGTGGTTCAGTCTGATAAAGACCCAACTTTATGTATATAATCTGTCGGGGCGTGATTCGACCAAATGGGGGAATAAGTTCTTGAGAAGAATTGGGGATGCTCCCGTAATATATAGCGAGGACGAAGCACAACGCTCTGAAGAAGAGATCACTAAGGCTGTGCATAATATGGGATATATGGCGGCAACAGTGAAACGTTCGACCAAAGTAAAAAAGAAAAAGATCAAAGTCTATTATGACGTAACGGCAGGCAAGCCATACGTTGTTCAATCTATCAAATATGATATTTATGATCCTAAAATAGCTGCGCTTCTCAAACAGGATTCTGCCAGAAGTTTGCTGAAGGAAGGAATGTATTTTGATGTGAATGTATTGGATGCGGACAGGCAACGCATCACAAATAAGTTACTTCGGAATGGTTACTATAAATTTAATAAGGATTATATCGGATATACTGCCGACACCGTTCGTAATACTTATAATGTAGATCTGACTCAACATTTGCAGATGTATAAAGCTCATGCGAATGATTCGGCAAGAGCACATCGGCAATATTGGATCAATAAGATTAATTTTATTACGGATTATGATGTTTTGCAGTCCTCGGCAATGAGCAGTGTGGACATCAATGATTCGGTTCATTATAAGGGATATCCGATTTACTATAAGGATAAACTCTATTTGCGTCCTAAAGTTCTTACGGATAACCTTCGGTTTGCTTCCGGCGACTTGTATAATGAGCGCGATGTGCAGCAGACCTATTCTAGTTTTGGACGTTTATCGGCATTGAAATATACGAATATCCGTTTTATTGAGACTCAAATAGGAGATTCAACGATGCTCGATTGCTATGTGATGCTGACCAAGAGCAAACATAAATCAGTGGCTTTCGAGGTAGAGGGAACTAATTCTGCCGGTGACTTGGGAGCGGCAGCTTCCGTCTCTTTCCAAAACAGGAACCTTTTTCGCGGATCGGAAACTTTTATGATAAAATTCCGTGGAGCGTATGAAGTCATTTCCGGACTTCAGGCAGGTTATTCGAATAATAACTATACAGAGTACGGGGTGGAAACGAGTATCAACTTCCCTAATTTCCTGTTCCCTTTCATTTCCTCTGATTTTAAACGGAAAATCAGGGCGACAACAGAGTTTGGTTTGCAATATAATTATCAGTTGCGCCCGGAATTCCTACGTACGATGGCTTCTGCCAACTGGAGCTACAAGTGGACGCAACGTCAGAAGATACAACACCGTATTGATTTGATTAATATTGCTTTTCTATATTTGCCTCGTATTTCTGACAGGTTTAAAGAAGATTATATTAATAAAGGGCAGAACCATATTTTCCAGTATAATTATCAGAATCGATTGATTGTAAATATGGGATATAGCTATAATTATAATAGCGTGGGAGGGTCTATTATCAATAATACGATTGCATCTAATTCATATTCCATCCGTTTTAATTTCGAGTCGGCGGGAAATATAATGTATGCCCTGTCTAAGGCTACCAATATTCGGAAGAATAGTAATGGTGAATACGCTATTTTGGGAATTCCTTATGCTCAATATCTGAAAGGAGAGTTTGATTTTGCCAAGAATATCAGAATCGACCATCGTAACTCTTTTGCGTTTCATGCCGGTGTCGGAATAGCTGTACCTTATGGAAATGCAAAAACGATTCCGTTTGAGAAACAATATTTCTCCGGTGGAGCCAATAGTGTTCGCGGATGGGCTGTTCGCGATTTGGGACCGGGTTCTTTTGCCGGAAATGGAAATTTGCTCGATCAATCGGGAGATATTAAGCTGGATGCCAGCATTGAATACCGAAGCAAATTATTCTGGAAATTTCAGGGAGCGGCATTTATTGATGCGGGTAATATCTGGACCATCCGGAGTTATGCCAACCAACCGGGAGGAGTTTTCAAGTTTGACAAGTTTTATAAGCAAATAGCCGTGGCCTATGGACTAGGGCTTCGCCTGGATTTAGATTTCTTTATCCTTCGTTTTGATGGAGGTATGAAAGCTGTCAATCCCGCCTATGAAACGAAGAAAGAACATTTCCCGATTATTCATCCTAAATTTAGTCGTGACTTTGCTTTCCATTTTGCTGTGGGATATCCTTTCTAACCAGCCATTTATTATTTTCTCTTACAAATTGGAGGGTATCTTGCAGAGAGCTCATATATTCTATTTTTCCTTCAACAGGATTAATGACGAATGTATTTTTTATTTGGCAAACAACCGTTGCTTCCTCTGAATTAGCATCTATCTCACTGGATATAACAGAAACTTTTGCAGCACCTCGTGTCTTGAGCTGATCCAGATGAGTTTGCCGTACATTAGACGCTAAAAAGCTAAGATAGGACAGGGAAGAAGGTGTACTCCATGCTTGGGCGGCCGGGTAATTGAAATTATAGAAGGCTTCGCAGAAATCTATAGCTGTTTGTTCTATTTGAGTTTGAGGAGTTTGTTGTTGACAGGACAGACAAGTGAATATTAGGACAGAATAGATAAGTGTATATAGTTTATTCATAGTATAAAAAGATGCTGGATGGAAGATGGGATTGAAAAAGGAGATGAAACTACTTATTGAAGTTTCATCTCCTTCGTATTTTTTTTAATTTTTAGCGGGCGGCAAACATAAGATTGCTCATTGTAGCTTGGCGTGCTGCCAGCATGCCTTGAGCATCCAACGTTACATTCATCTTTTCGCCATTCGGTAAGAACAAATCAGCAGTGCCGTCATTGTTCATTTTTACTAATTCAGCGCTTTCACCGTTTGCAACAACATTCCATGTGTTAGCTTCTTTGTTGTAGATCAAATCCATTGAAGCAGTTTCGCCTTCTTTAGTAATAGAATATCCATTCTCAAGAGTTTTCACCATGTAGTTGCCGTTCTCTCCTTTTACTTTCTTTACGTCACCTACATTAGCCATCGGATTGGAACCACTCCAGAATTCGATAGAATTGATAACTAAAGCATCAGCCAGGTAAGCTACGCCATAAACCGGAACAATGTTGAAAGCAAGGAATACGAGTTCGTTTACAAACTTGTTTCCAACTGATTGATTCCAAGAAGACAGGCGGTTGAATAAACTGAATGATCCTACACAAGAACTGAATAATAAGCTACCGCTAAGCACTACTGCGACTAAAGTCAGTTTCCCTCTTTTCATGTTAAAACATTTTTGATTAATAAAAAATATTGATAATTTCTCTCATACAAGTATGCAAATATAATATTTTTTAATTAATCAGGGGGATTATTTCTAATTTTTGTATGCTCTTGATTTTCGTCTTGACAATTCGTTTCCTATGATATGGTCTATTGAAAATTTACCCGGACCGGCAATATACATCAATATGAATACCACTAAATAAATGAAAGCTAGCTCTTTAACAGCAAATACATCATTTGCGTGAACTACAAAGAAAGCTACTATCATCGTGAAAATCATCGGGATCATGGCTAAGCGATATAAGAAGCCTACAATAAATGCCATTGAACATACAAGTTCACCAAAAATAGCTAATCCGAGAGACAGGGGACTTCCTATTCCAAGCGGATCAGGAAATACAGTTGACAACTCTTGGAAACTACTCCATTTTTGGATACCATGGTTCATTAATAATATGCCGAAGATGATCCGGACAGCCAATAGCAACAAAGACACTTTTGTTGTATTCGATTTTGTGGGGAATAAGAAATCATGAATCATAAGTCGTTCTATTTTTAAGTTTATCTTTATTTATATAAACATAAAAAATATTGAAATTGTTCTTTGCTGATAGCACAACTTGTAGAATCTCTGCCAGTTCTTCGGTTATTCCTTGTTTATGAATAAATAAACTTTGTATCTTTGTAGAAAATTCTAAAGATATGGCGCAACATACTTATGACAATGAAGCTGTTCAGGAGTTATTGAACTGGGCAAAAAAGATGATCGAAACAAAGAATTATCCAACTGAAAGATATCAGGTCAATCAATGTACTACAATTATTGATGGTAAATCGTATTTGGAATCGTTGATTGCTATGATTTCCAAAAACTGGGAAAATCCGACTTTTTATCCTACTATTGAGCAATTATGGGAGTTCAGGGAAAAGTGGGAAAACAAAGAATCGTAGTGAATGGCCGTTCCATGTTGGGAGATAAGTTATTTCATCATATAGAAATGCACTCTTAATCATGTCGGATAAGAGTGCATCATCTATTTTTTGTATATCTGTCAGCTGCTATTTATCTATTTATTAGAAAGGCAGCCATCTTTTTTTCTTTTTTGATGGCGTTTTTTCCTCTTCTCCGTTTTGGCCATAGACATCTGCAAACGTCTTTTTCTCTTTAATCATTGCATAAATGACTCCCCAATCCGGCAAACCGCCTAAGTTCCGGTCGTCAATGAACATATCAGCTTTCAACTTTCGTGAAAATCCCTGATGGCCTTTTTGCTCTTCAGGATAATCCTTATTAACGGCATAAAATTCTAAACCTCTGGCTTTGCACCATTCGACAGCTTCGTCCAAAAGTGCCCCTTCACGCACACTCCATAGTATTAAACGATGCTTTTCTTGTTGCAATAACTTCAATGTGTCAACAGCGAATGGAATTTCTTCACCAATGCGTGGATAACGATGTTCTACAATCGTTCCGTCAAAATCAACAGCTATAATCATAGTTTTTAATTACCTAATTTTGAACAAAGATACGGACAGTAAGCCAAAAAAACGTATCTTTGTCTCAAATTAACATTTTAATAAATTAATAAATACATGAACAATTCCCCTCAGCGTGCTGCTAAAGGCTTTACGAGAGCATTTTGGGTCAGCAACACAGTCGAACTGTTTGAGCGTATGGCATATTATGCCGTTTTCATCGTTCTCACTATTTATCTATCTTCCATTTTAGGTTTTAATGATTTTGAAGCAAGTATGATTTCCGGGCTTTTTTCCGGCGGGTTATATCTGCTTCCTATTTTTTCCGGTGCTTATGCTGATAAGATCGGTTTCCGGAAGTCAATGATTATAGCATTTTCCTTATTATCCATTGGATATTTAGGATTGGGAGTATTTCCTACTTTGCTGGAAGCTGCCGGCCTGGTTAGTTACGGCGTCACTACTCAATTTAATGGTTTGCCCGATAGCTATACCCGGTGGATCATTGTGCCGGTCTTGTTTGTACTTATGGTGGGAGGATCATTTATTAAGTCCATCATTTCTGCATCTGTGGCCAAAGAAACAACGGAGGCAACGCGTGCGCGTGGTTATTCCATCTTTTATATGATGGTAAATGTAGGTGCTTTTACCGGTAAAACAATTATCGATCCTTTGCGTAATGTTATTGGTGAGCAGGCGTATATCTATATTAATTATTTCTCCGGTGCGATGACAATTATTGCTTTGCTTGCTGTTATTCTCCTTTATAAATCAACGCACACGGCTGGTGAAGGAAAAAGTCTCCGTGAGATTGGGCAAGGATTTATGCGAATCATCACCAACTGGCGTTTATTGATTCTTATTCTGATTGTTACAGGGTTCTGGATGGTGCAACAGCAACTTTACGCCACTATGCCTAAATATGTGATCCGATTGGCCGGCGAGACGGCGAAACCGGGCTGGATTGCTAATGTGAATCCTTTTGTGGTGGTTTGTTGCGTTAGCTTTATCACACGTTTGATGGCAAAACGCAGTGCGATTACTTCGATGAATGTGGGAATGTTTTTGATTCCTTTTTCGGCGTTGCTGATGGCATGTGGAAACTTGCTGGGAAATGATCTTATTACAGGCATGAGCAATATTACCCTGATGATGATTGCAGGTATAGTGGTACAAGCACTTGCCGAATGTTTTATTTCGCCGCGTTATCTGGAGTATTTCTCTTTGCAGGCTCCTAAAGGCGAAGAAGGAATGTATTTAGGATTCAGTCATTTACATTCCTTTCTTTCTTCCATCTTTGGTTTTGGTCTGGCGGGAATTTTGCTTACCAAATACTGTCCGGATCCTGCTTTGTTCGAGACACGGGCGGCATGGGAGGCAGCTAGCGCAAATGCCCATTATATATGGTATTACTTTGCTGCTATTGGTCTGATTGCCGCTGTAGCGCTACTATTATTTGCGAAAATCACCGAATCCATCGACAAAAAGAAGGAATCTTCTCGGTAATTCTATTCTTTTTTATGTATATTTGCCGTCACTTTGCTGTAAAAGTTGACGGCATTTTGCATTTTAATAAAGAAGATAAAACATGAAAGTAAAATTTATAAGCCTGGCGAGTGGCAGTAGTGGGAACTGTTATTATCTGGGCACTGAAACCTATGGAATACTGATAGATGCCGGAATCGGCATACGTACTATCAAAAAAACACTGAAAGATTATAATATCTTGATGGATAGTATTCGTGCGGTATTTATAACGCACGATCATGCTGACCATATTAAAGCAGTGGGTAATCTGGGAGAAAAAATGAATATTCCTGTTTATACAACCGCACGTATTCATGCTGGAATTAATCGTAGCTATTGTATGACGGAGAAATTGAGTTCGTCAGTTCGTTACCTGGAAAAGCAAGAGCCGATGACTTTGGAGGATTTCCATATCGAATCTTTTGAAGTGCCGCATGATGGAACGGACAATGTGGGGTACTGCATTGAAATCGACGGCAAAGTCTTTTCTTTCTTAACGGACCTTGGAGAAATTACTCCTACAGCTGCCCATTATATCAGTAAGGCCCATTATCTGATACTTGAAGCTAACTATGATGAGGAAATGCTCAAAATGGGGCCTTATCCTCAATATTTGAAGGAGCGGATTGCAAGTAAGACCGGCCACATGAGTAACTCTGATACTGCGGAGTTTTTAGCGGAAAATATCACTGAACATTTGCGCTATATCTGGTTGTGTCATTTGAGTAAAGACAATAATCATCCGGAGCTAGCTTATAAAACGGTGGAATGGAAATTAAAGAACAAAGGTATTCTTGTAGGTAAAGATGTGCAACTACTTGCTTTAAAGCGAAATACGCCTTCCGAGCTTTATGTGT